>Ga0114962_10000217_pt1 | contig 49519 bp, 44 predicted proteins | sample C_130820_MF_Meta_FD_87017 | JGI IMG/M metagenome (GOLD analysis project Ga0114962, IMG submission 87017) | Freshwater microbial communities from Lake Croche, Canada to study carbon cycling - C_130820_MF_MetaG | ecosystem: Environmental > Aquatic > Freshwater > Lake | place: Lake Croche, Canada... | reverse complement strand
GATAAAATGTCCTCTATAATCGATTACACCGACCGAGCCACCTGCATTATCTTTGGTGACGGAGCGGGCGCTGTTTTATTTGAACCTAATTATGAAGGTTTGGGATTACAGGATGAATATTTGAGAAGCGACGGAATAGGTCGTGAGTTTTTAAAAATTGAAGCTGGTGGATCTATATTACCTGCTTCAGCAGAGACGATAGCGAACAAACAACATTATGTTTTTCAGGATGGTAAAACCGTTTTTAAATATGCGGTAACCGGAATGGCTGATGTGAGTGAGAAAATTATGGAGCGCAATAATCTTAGTAATGATTCTGTTGACTGGTTATTACCTCATCAGGCCAACAAAAGAATTATTGATGCCACAGCCCACAGATTAAATTTAGACGATGATAAAGTTTTAATAAACATTCAAAAATACGGGAATACCACATCGGCTACTTTGCCTTTACTATTGAGTGATTTTGAAAGCCAATTCAAAAAGGGGGACAACCTTATTTTTGCTGCTTTTGGCGGAGGATTCACTTGGGGCTCTATTTATTTGAAATGGGCCTACAACAAAAAATAAACTAAAAACAAAAACAAATAATTATGGATTTAAAAGAAATTCAAAACCTAATCAAATTTGTAGCAAATTCGGGAGTTGCGGAAGTTAAACTAGAAATGGACGATGTAAAAATCACCATTAGGACTACTATTGAGTCAAAAGATCCAGAGACGACTTACATCCAACAATTGCCTGCACAAAATGTGATGCAAGCTGCTGCAGTTGCTCCAACGGCTACACCAGTTGTGGTAGTAGCGCCCGCAGCAGATGAGAATTCAAAATTCGTAATTATCAAATCTCCAATCATTGGAACTTTCTACAGAAAACCTTCGCCAGACAAACCTATGTTTACAGAAGTTGGAAGTGTTATTTCTAAAGGAGATGTACTTTGTGTTATTGAGGCTATGAAATTATTTAATGAAATAGAATCGGAAATTTCTGGAAAAATTGTTAAAATACTTGTGGACGATATGTCCCCAGTAGAATATGATCAACCTTTATTTTTAGTAGATCCATCCTAAATATTTTAGATTGGGATTTTAGGATTTAGAATTTTGATAGCATGAACAGCTGTTTTTGTATGTATTGAAATTCCCTGATGGTCTGGTAGTCTAATTTTCAAATTATCTAAATTTATAAAAGATGTTTAAAAAAATATTAATTGCAAATAGAGGTGAAATCGCACTTCGTATTATTCGTACGTGTAAGGAAATGGGAATTAAAACGGTAGCCGTTTATTCTACAGCCGATGCGGATAGTTTGCACGTTAAATTTGCAGATGAAGCGGTTTGCATTGGCCCACCGCCAAGTAATTTGTCTTATTTAAAAATGTCAAGTATAATAGCCGCTGCAGAGATTACTAATGCAGATGCTATACATCCCGGATATGGTTTTCTTTCTGAAAATGCTAAATTTTCAAAAATCTGCCAAGAGCACGGAATCAAATTTATTGGTGCTTCACCCGAAATGATTGACCGCATGGGAGACAAAGCTTCAGCTAAGGCTACTATGAAAGCTGCTGGCGTTCCTTGTGTTCCAGGATCAGAGGGTTTATTAGAATCCTACGAGCAGGCCAAATCTCTTTCAAAAGAAATGGGTTATCCAGTAATGCTAAAAGCAACTGCCGGAGGTGGAGGAAAAGGAATGCGTGCGGTATGGAAAGAAGACGAATTGCTAAAAGCATGGGAAAGTGCTCGTCAAGAGTCGGCTGCTGCTTTTGGAAATGACGGAATGTACTTGGAGAAATTAATCGAAGAGCCTCGTCATATTGAAATTCAAGTTGTAGGAGATTCTTATGGAAAAGCCTGTCACTTATCTGAAAGAGATTGTTCGGTACAAAGACGTCATCAAAAACTAACCGAAGAAACACCTTCTCCATTTATGACCGATGAATTGCGTCAAAAAATGGGAGAAGCGGCAGTAAAAGCTGCTGAATATATCAAATATGAAGGAGCAGGAACGGTAGAATTCTTAGTTGACAAACACCGAAACTTCTATTTTATGGAGATGAATACCCGTATTCAGGTAGAGCATCCCATTACAGAGCAAGTTATTGATTATGATTTAATACGGGAGCAAATCCTTGTTGCCGCAGGAGTACCAATTTCAGGTAAAAACTATTTGCCACAATTGCACGCTATAGAGTGTCGTATCAATGCGGAAGATCCGTACAATGATTTTCGTCCTTCACCAGGAAAAATTACTACCTTACATACACCAGGAGGACATGGTGTTCGTTTAGACACTCATGTTTATTCCGGATATTCAATTCCACCTAATTATGATTCTATGATCGCTAAGTTGATTACTACTGCGCAAACGCGTCAGGAAGCAATCAATAAAATGAAAAGAGCCTTGGACGAATTTGTTATTGAAGGTATAAAGACTACAATTCCTTTTCACAGACAATTAATGGATGATCCTCGATATGTTGCGGGAGATTATACAACTGCCTTTATGGATACCTTTAAAATGAACGATCCAGAATAGTATAAATTAAACTGATTATTAAAAACCCTAGAGCGATCTAGGGTTTTTTTTGTTTGTACTATTTCTTTTTGTTTCAATGTGGGTAATATGTTCCCATTATTTTCCCCAATGCCCCAGCTTTATCGGAATTCATAATAAGTGGTTAATTTATTAATCATTTGATTTTTAGCAAACTAATGCTAATGAAGTTTGTTATGTTGTTAGTGGTACAATTATTTCAATATCATTAAAACAATCAATAACTAACAAACTAAAAATTTAGTATCATGAAAAATCTAATCCTATCAGCCGCACTCGTAATTGGATTTTTTTCCTCTTACGCACAAGTTCAAACCGATTCCAAATCTGTAAATATTAATCAAGCAAATTCAGAAGTTGTTGCTGCAGATACCGCAGTAGTTTCAGAAGAAGAATTTAAAGCAATAAATAATGACCAAGTTACAGCTCCAGTACATGCCGCTTTAGAAGTTGCTCATCCCGGTGCAGTAATAGAATGTGCTCGTGTAAATAAAGTAAAAGAATATAAATTAGAAGTTGATTTTGAAAATGAAAAAGCAACTCTTTATTCAGATACTGAAGGAAACTGGATTAAAAAATAAATTAAAAATCACAAATTATTAAATACACACCTTATGAAAAAGTTAATTTTATCAGCCGCAATCGTACTAGGAAGTTTCACAGGATTTGCACAAGAAACGGAAGAAGCTCCGGTTCAAGAAGCCGAAACAACAGAAACTGCCGCTTCAGCAGCATCAGCATCGGAAGAGATTTTTACAGCAGTAGATGCTGCAGCTATTCCAGCTCCCGTAACAGCAGCTTTAGAAGTTGCCTACCCAGGAGCAACTATTACTAATGCACAAGTTAATGAAGCAAAAGAATATAAATTGATGGTCAAAGCAGGAGAACAAGAAGGGCTCTTATATGCTGACGAAGAAGGAAATTGGATTGAAAAATAGATTTAAGAGATAAGTCTAAAATTATAAATTATTAAACGCAAATAGTATGAAAAAGTTAATTTTATCAGCCGCAATTATATTAGGAAGTTTCACAGGATTTGCACAAGCAACTGAAGAAACTCCAGTTCAAGAAGCCACAACAACAGAAACTGCCGCTCCAGAGGCAGCATCTCAAGAGGAAGTTTTCACAGCAGTTGAAGCAGATGCCATTCCAGCTCCAGTAACAGCAGCTTTAGAAGTGGCCTATCCAGGAGCAACTATTTCTAATGCAGAAGTGAATGAAGCCAAAGAATATAAATTGCAGATTAAAGCCGGAGAACAAGAAGGAATTCTTTACTCTGATGCAGAAGGAAATTGGATTGAAAAATAGATTCGACAGTTCAATCTAAAATTATAAACAATTAAATACAATATATCATGAAAAAATTAATTTTATCAGCAGCAATTTTGTTGGGAGGTTTCTCAGCAATAGCTCAAGAAGCATCAGTAGATGCAACAAAAGAAGTAAAAGAAGTTTCAGCAACAGCAGCAGTAGCTCCAGCAACTGAAGCAGTACAAGAGGAATATACCGCCATCACAGCTGAAGAAATTCCAGCTCCAGTAACTGCAGCTTTAGAAACAGCTTATCCTGGTGCGGAAGTTGAAACCGCTCATATGAACGAAGCGAAAGAATACAAATTAGATATTGCAGTTGATGACCAGAAAGCTACTGTTTACGCAGATGCTGAAGGCAACTGGATCCAAAAATAAGTTTGGGTACTTATAGTTTTGTTTTTAAAAAGAGAGATTGGTCTTCCAATCTCTCTTTTTTTTGTCTGTAATTTAGGCTATTATAAGAATGTAGGTCTAGAAAGAGACTTCTTTAAAAAACCGTAGATCTAGTCGAACTACGGTTTTTTTGTTCGTTGTTCTTGCTGGTGCACTAAAAAGAATTGACCAAAGATTGAACTGATTTAGCGGGTGTTCACAGATTATTTTATTGCTAGATTAAGATGTGCCATCTCAAATTGTTTTGCCTATTAGCGATTGCACTAGTTGCAAATTATTATATGGGTTAGGGTTATAATTTGTGAATTTGCGGTAAATTTTTTTGCCAAGGATTCTTCAGGATTCTTTATCGAAAAGGAAGGATTTTTATTGTCTGTTGAAGGATTTATATGATAACTCTAACTTGTTTGGCTCTTTTTTATAGAAGAGGAGGATTTGCTAAATTCCCTATTTTGACTAAAGTGGGTAATATATGCCCGTTTTTTTGTCAATGCCCCAGTTTTATTGGTGTTTTTTTTTAGGACTAAAATTAATCAATATACTGATATATAGAGGTATATGTGTATTTGATGTGGCTAAATTGATTGTGGTACAATTATTTCGATATGTTTAAGAGTACACAATCAATTAAATAACAAATTATAAATATCCATTATGAAAAAATTAATTTTATCAGCCGCAATCGTATTAGGAAGTTTCACAGGTTTTGCACAAGCAAATGAAGAAGCTCCAGTTCAAGAAGCCACAACAACGAAAACTGCCGCTCCAGAGGCAGCAGCACAGGAGGAAGTTTTTACGGCAGTTGAAGCAGATGCCATTCCAGCACCAGTAACAGCCGCATTGGAAAAAGCTTATCCAGGAGCAACGATTACTACTGCAGAAATGAACGAAGCCAAAGAATACAAATTACAGATTAAAGCAGGAGAACAAGAAGGCCTACTTTACTCTGACGCAGAAGGAAATTGGATTGAAAAATAGATTTAAGAGATAAGTCTAAAATTATAAATTATTAAACACAAATAGTATGAAAAAGTTAATTTTATCAGCCGCAATCATTTTAGGAAGTTTCACAGGATTTGCGCAAGCAACTGAAGAAGCTCCAGTTCAAGAAGCCACAACAACAGAAACTGCCGCTCCAGAGGCAGCAGCACAGGAGGAAGTTTTTACGGTAGTTGAAGCAGATGCCATTCCAGCACCAGTAACAGCCGCATTAGAAAAAGCTTATCCAGGAGCAACGATTACCGCTGCAGAAATGAACGAAGCCAAAGAATATAAATTGCAGATTAAAGCCGGAGAACAAGAAGGCCTACTTTACTCTGATGCAGAAGGAAATTGGATTGAAAAAGAATAGATTTAATTCATAAATCTAAAATTATAAACAAATAAATAAAAACACCATGAAAAAATTAATTTTATCAGCAGCAATTTTGTTGGGAGGATTCTCAGCAATCGCTCAAGAAGCATCAGTAGATGCCACTAAAGAAGTAAAAGAAGTTACAGCAACAGAGGCAGTAGCTCCTGAAGCAGCAGCAACTCAAGAAGAATATACTGCGATCAAAGCTGAAGAAATTCCAGCTCCAGTTAGCGCAGCTTTGGAAACTGCTTACCCTGGCGCTGTAGTAGAAACTGCTCAAATTAATGAAGCAAAAGAATACAAATTAGATATTGCAGTTGAAGACCAGAAAGCTACTGTTTATGCAGATGCGGAAGGCAACTGGATCCAGAAATAAGTTTGGGTACATATAGTTTTGTTTTTAAAAAAAGAGATTGGTCTTCCAATCTCTCTTTTTTTTTACATAATATTTAAGATATTACTAGTTAAATAAGGCTACTTTTGTTCATACAGTAACGAAAAACAAATGCCCAAAATCCTATTGATTGAAGATGACGTTCCTTTTTGCAAGTTATTAGAAAAATTTCTAAGCAGAAAATCATACGAGGTTGTCACCGCTTATTCTGCAGAAGAAGCCAAAGTCAAAATTAAAACTCAAGATTTTGATCTCATCATCACCGATCTAAGACTTCCCAATTATGATGGAATAGATTTGATGAAGGAATTTAAGAAAACCTATCCTCTAATTCCTGTACTCTTAATGACCGGATATTCAGATGTCAGCACTGCAGTAAAAGCACTAAAAAATGGCGCTTCCGATTATATATCTAAGCCATTTAATCCTGAGGAAGTTTTGCTAGTCATATTCAATGCCTTGCAAACACCTGTTATAAGCAGTCTCGTTAAAGAAAAAGTAAATTTGCCAAAGGCGGCCAAAAGCAATTCGGATACTGAATTTATAGCAGGGATTTCTAAAGCCTCAAAAAAATTAGCAGAATATATCAAACTGGTTAGTCCGACGGATATGTCCGTTTTAATCATAGGGGATAGTGGAACAGGGAAGGAAAATATTGCCAAAAGTATACACGAACAAAGCGCTCGAAAAAGCAACAGATTCGTCGCAGTAGATTGTGGTGCTATTCCGAAGGAATTGGCTGCGAGTGAATTTTTCGGACATCTTAAGGGTTCTTTTACAGGAGCCATAAATGATAAAATTGGTTATTTTGAAGCTGCTAATGGCGGAACACTTTTTTTGGACGAAATAGGAAATCTTTCCTATGAAAACCAAATTCAGTTATTGCGTGCTCTTCAAGAACGAAAAATTAAACCAGTTGGTAGCAACAAAGAAATAGACGTCGATATTCGAATCATCACGGCCACAAATGAAGATCTGAGAGAGGCAGTAAAAAACGGTGATTTTCGGGAGGATTTGTACCATAGAATCAATGAATTCTCAATACAATCGCCTTCTTTAATTGAGAGAGATGAGGATTTGATGGTTTTTGCTGATTTCTTTTTAGAGAAAGCCAATCAGCAGTTAAATAAAAATATTTTAGGATTTTCAACTGAAGTCAGTACTATTTTTGAAAATTATAAATGGCCTGGAAATCTTAGGGAACTTCAAAATATTATTAAGAGAGCCACTTTATTATCTGGGGGCGATTTTATAGAGAAGACAGCACTTCCTCTTGAAATTTTTGAAATACATGAAGCGAACGAAGGTTCTGATTTCTCCCTTTCTGAAAATGAAAAGGAAGCTATTTTGAGTGCATTGTCCCAAGCTAAAAACAACAAATCAGAAGCCGCCAAATTACTTAAAATCAATCGAAAGACTTTGTACAATAAATTAAAATTATACGATATCAACTAGAAATTTTCCTTTTCTATCAGGGAGAAAAGAGCGGGTATTTTTTCTTTTAAGGCATCCAAATCTATTTTAATGGCTGTCAAAGTTGGTTCAGTCAATTCTAAATTGTCGAGGATCGTGCTAATCTCGTTAGCCTGAACTTGTTTAAACATAGGACACATTCGGTGAGATATAAGTTTAATTTCAGCGATGTCCTTGTCCGAATAGGCTTTTTCTAAATGGTTTAGATTTTCGATTGATGTTAGTTTGAAAGCCAATACGACTTCTATCAAGACTTCTTTTTCGTCTGATAAAAAAGATTTTAAAGTTTTTAGAGAATAGGTATTGCTTAGATCTAAATCCACCTTTATTGGTTCCGATACCACATTGATTTTCTCTGGATTAAAAAGAAGATTGATAGTGTCGATTAGTACTTTTGGAGAATAGGGTTTCTTGATTAATTCGGAAAAACCAGCATCCTCATAGGTACTTTTATCTAAGTCTATTCTCCCCGTAAGAGCTATGACTGCTTGATTTTTATAGATAGTGGGATGTTGTTTTAATTTTTCCAGAAAGTCAAAACCATCTACGTCGGGCATTTGAATATCTGTAATTACGAAGTCAAATGAGATATTTTCTATAGCCAGTAGTGCTCCGGCAGCACTATTAAAAGGATAGACCAAGTAGTTGTTAAGTCTTAAAACTTCCGATGTTAATTCCAACAAATTCGGATCATCATCTATGACTATTGCTGTTAATTCCTTTTTGTCAGTTGTTATTATAGGAATGATTTCTTTTTTTGTAGGTTTTTTGTCATAGGTTAGAGGTAGTTCGATTTCGAAGACACTTCCTTTTTGGAAAACGCTTTCTAGGGATATAGTACCTCCTAAGATTTCTACCATTTTTTTGGAAATTGTAAGTCCGAGTCCTGTTCCGCCATATTTTTTAACAATTTTGTCATCGGCCTGAGTAAATTCTTCAAAGATAAGATCTTGTTTTTGTTCTTCAATACCAATACCGGAATCCTCAATACGAATGGTTATCTTATCAGTTTCCAAATTCGCAAAAGCTTTGACGTTAATGAAGCCTTCCTCCGTAAATTTATAGGCATTTCCAATAAGATTGCTGAGAATTTGTCTCAGTCGGAAGGGGTCTCCTATGATTAAATTGTTTAATTTTTCGTCAATATTGATATTCAACACAATATTTTTTTGCTCATATACCGACTGAATACTTTTGGCTATTTCATTTGTTAGTTCCTTAAGAGAAAATGGAATTTTCTCGACACTTATTTTTCCGGCTTCAATTTGGGTAAAATCGAGAAGATCTTGAATGAGTTGCGAAACATATTTAGAGGCGCTTTTTATGTTACGTATAAAATTTAATTGCTTGTTGTTAAGTTCGGAATTCCCTAAAAGCTCTGAATATCCTATTATTGTACTCAGGGGTGTTTTTAGATCGTGACTGACTGTAGCGATTAGTTGTTCCCTATTTTTAAGTAGGCTTGTTGCTTTAGCATTCGCACGTTCTAATTGTTTTTTATAGGATTCTGTTTTTGAAAAATCGTTTATAATCAAAACGGAAAAAAAGACAGTCAAAACCAGTCCGATTACTGCTGCGATTGATACAATTTGATTGGTATTTTTTAAAGAATTTTCTCTTTGTAAATTGTTATTGGAAGTATTAATGATAATTTCTCTTTCGATCACATTTAATATTTCTCTTAATTTTTCGGAGATTGAAAGGCCGTTAGCCAATATTTTATTTTCCTCATAATTGGTAGCGGTATTTCTGTTTTCGGCTTCCTCTTTCACTTTTTTTAGTAGGGATCTTGAAGCATTGATTATTGAATCGGATGCTTTTTTACTTAGAGTATTCGTACTGTCATCTGGGATATTGGTGTTTAAATAGGCTACATATTCTTTGAGCACTTTTCTTTGGTAGGAATCCATTTCAGCCGGATATTTTACAAAGTCTTCTAGTTGGAGTTTTTTAAGTGAGGCCTCCATTTTATTCAAATCGTTAATGGCATTTTTAACGGCTCCATCCTCCTTGCCTTTATTTTTTATTTGTTTGAGTTGCCTAATGTTAATCGTTTTTTGAGTCAGCAGATAATTGACCGTATCTAGTAATTGTATTTGGTAGGTATTTACCAAAAGTATTTTTAAGGAATCGATTTCCTCTCTAACCGAATTGGTTTTTAGCGTGTAATTCTCAAAGTCTTTTTCAGAATCTGATTGAATAGTAATTCGTGCTAAACTTTCCGCCTTGTACATGTTGGAAAGTAAATTACTGACTTTTAAAACTTTTTTATTTTCGTTGGCAATTTTGATTTCGGTAGCTGCAAAAACTTTATTTTCAGAATACAAAAACCAACCAACACTAACGATAAGCGAGGCCAAGAGCAGATAACTGATCAGTACTTTCAGAGGAATATAACTTTTTTTAGCATCCATATATTATAAAAATTAAGCGAGAGGAAATAACTAAAAAACCCCACTTTCGAGTGAGGTTCTTAAGGAATATCGTGCTTATTATAGCGTTTCTTTGAGCCATTTAAAAAATTCGGCCTGCCAGATCTGAGCATTTTGAGGTTTTAAGACCCAATGATTTTCTTCCGGGAAATATAAGAATTTACTTTTTATTCCACGCAATTGAGCCGCTTGAAAAGCCTCTTGACCTTGTCCGACCGGCACTCTAAAATCTCTACCACCTTGAATTATCAGGATGGGTTTATTCCATTTTTCTACCATTGTAATTGGGTTGAAAGTGGTGTAACTTTTTTGGGCTATTTTATTGTCTTTGTCCCAATATGCTCCACCGAAATCCCAGTTGTTAAAGAAAACCTCTTCGGTAGTCCCATACATACTTTGCGTATTGAAAACCCCATCGTGAGCGATAAAAGTTTTGAATCGGTTGTTGTGAATTCCGGCTAAATAAAATACCGAATAGCCACCATAACTGGCTCCTACACAACCTAGTCTGTCTTTGTCAACATATTTTTCTTTAGCAACATCATCAATTGCAGAAAGGTAATCGTCCATTACTTGGCCACCCCAGTCTTTACTAATTTGTTCGTTCCATTCCACCCCATGCCCTTGCATTCCGCGACGGTTTGGCGCTACAATGATATAGCCATTAGCGGCCATCAGTTGCATGTTCCAGCGGAAGGAATAAAATTGAGTCAGTGGGGCTTGGGGCCCACCTTGGCAATATAGGAGCGTTGGGTATTTTTTATTGGCATCAAAATTAGGAGGAAGAATCACCCAGACTAGCATCTTTTTGCCATCTGTGGTCGTTACGTATCGTCTTTCGGTTTTGCTTAAAGCCAAGGTATTGTAAGTTTCGGTATTTACATTGGATAGTTGTTTCCAGTCTTTGTTTTTAAGGTTATAAGAAAAAATTTCTGATGCATGGTTCATGTCCTGTCTCGTCAGGACTATGGCGTCACCTGAGAAGCCGACAATATCATTTACGTCGAAATCGCCTTTTGTAATTTGGGTTACGGTAATTGCTATTTTAGTCAATCCTGGGAAGTTCACTTGAAATAACTGTTTGGTTCCGTCGATCGGGGCGATAAAATACACTTTTTTGCCGTCTTTACTCCATAAAAAGGCATCCACCGTTCCGTCCCAATTAGCAGTCAAATTGATTTTTGAATCCTTGAAACTGACAATTATATCATTTTTATCCGCTTCATACCCGTCTCTTTTCATTTGTAACCAGGTCAGATTCCCTGTTGGAGAAAAAGTAGGATTGGTGTCGTATCCTAAATTTGCTTCAGTTCTATTGGTAGTTTTAGCTGTTGCCAAATTGTATTCGAAAATATTGGTATTGGTGCTGTTGGCATATTCTGCTCCGCTTTTTTTCTTGGCTACATATAAAATGCTCTCGCCATTGGGAGACCAGATATAATCTTCGTCACCACCAAAGGGTTTTTGAGGAGCATCAAAAGCATCGTCTTTTAAAATGTCGATTCCAATGGATCCTTCTTTATTTTCCTTGAAAAAAACATGATTGAATTTTCCTTCATTCCAAGTGTCCCAATGACGGTAATTTAAACCCTCATAAATCTGAGCTTCTGATTTATCTAAGTTAGGATAAAAATCTTTTCCAAGTACTTTGTCCAGTTTTACTTCTTCATGATAAGCGATATATTTCGCATCAGGAGAAGTATTTTTGTCTTTTAATAGGCTCTTGTAATCGGTGACTTCGTTTGGGGAACCACCATTTACAGGAATAGTATAATATTTTGAATTAGATTTGTTTTCTTCAATTGATGGCGTAGACACTTTATAAACGATATTTTTCTCATCCTTTGAAATTCCCAAAGCAGAAACTCTTCCTAGTTTCCAAAGTAGTTCTGGTGTCATTACATTCTGTGCTTCCAGTGCATTTATAGTCATTGTAATTAAAATTAAGAGGATTGTTTTTTTCATAAAAAGCGATTTTGGAATAATCTTTAAAAGTATGAATAATTTTTTTGAATTGTTGATTCTGCTGTTTTCTTTAACGAATTTTATTAGGAATTGATAGTTTAGAGAATTCAGGATATTGCGTTTATAAGTCGTTTTTTCGAATAAGGATGTCTTATATTTTATTACTTTTGAAATAAAAAGCGATGCAGTTAAGCTATTGGGAACTCAAAAATTGGTTTACGAATGTTGACTACACAATCGTTGGCAGTGGGATTGTAGGCTTACATTGTGCTTTACGATTGCGAGAACGCTTCCCGGAGTCTAAAATCCTAGTTTTAGAAAAAGGGATTTTGCCTCATGGAGCGAGTACTAAAAATGCCGGATTTGCTTGTTTCGGCAGTATTTCCGAGATCCTAGACGATTTGAATTCCCATAGTGAAGAAGAAGTGATTCAGCTGATTCAAAAACGCTGGCAAGGTTTACAATTGTTGCGAAAACGGTTGGGCGACACTGTTATTGATTTTAAACCTTATGGGGGCTATGAGTTATTTTTAAAAGAATCCGAAAGCAGCTATGCTTCCTGTTTGTCGCGAATGCCTTTTATTAACGAATTATTAAAGCCGCTATTCCGAGCGGATGTTTTCGTTAAGGAAATCGATAGATTTGGTTTTGAAGGGACAAATGAATATCTTATTTTTAATCCATTTGAAGCCCAGATTGACACTGGAAATATGATGCAGGCTTTATTAAGACAGGCTGTTACTGAAAATATTTTGATTTTGAATCAACAAACCGTTACCGATTATCATGAAAATAGTGAAGGAGTAGAAGTAGTTTTGGCTAATTTTAGTTTTAGGACTAAGAAATTATTGTTTGCTACGAATGGATTTGCTGAGAAGCTAACTAATGGAGCAGTAAAACCCGCAAGAGCACAGGTTTTAATTACAGCGCCTATCCCAAATTTAGGGATTAAAGGTACTTTTCATTTGGATAAAGGGTATTATTATTTTAGGAATATTGGGGATCGAATTTTATTAGGCGGCGGACGGAATCTTGATTTTGAAACGGAGAACACTACTGAATTTGCACAGACAGAAATAATTCAAAATCGATTGGAACAATTATTAAAAGAAGTAATTTTGCCGGGACAGAATTTCGATATAGAACACCGCTGGAGTGGTATCATGGGGTTGGGTAACAGTAAAAATCCAATTGTTGAATCATTGTCCGAACATATTTATTGTGGCGTTCGATTGGGAGGAATGGGAGTTGCTATAGGAAGTTTAATAGGCACAGAACTTGCCGATCTAATATAATTAGGGTTTATGATTAAAAAATTAGTCCGAATCATTTTCAGAATTCTGCTTTGGTTTTTTGCAGTTTCTTTTTTTATAGTTGTTTTTTTTAAATGGGTTCCGGTACCGTTTACCCCTTTAATGGTTATTCGCGCTATAGAACAAAAAGCTGGGAATAAAGGAGTCACCTTTAGTCATAAGTGGGAACCACTTGACCGTATTTCTGTAAATTTACAAAAGGCGGTAATTGCCAGTGAAGATGGTACATTTTTGACGCATAATGGCTTTGATTTTGATGCCATCCAAAAAGCGATGATCAGTAATGAAAAAGGACGTAAAATAAAAGGAGGGAGCACGATATCACAGCAGACGGCTAAGAATGTGTTTTTGTGGCAGGGAAGAAGTTATTTGAGAAAAGGATTGGAAGCTTATTTTACGGTTTTGATTGAAATTGTTTGGGGTAAGGAACGCATTATGGAGGTTTATCTCAACAGTATTGAAATGGGAGATAGTGTTTATGGAGCCGAAGCAGCTTGTCAATATTGGTATCGAAAAAGCGCGGCCAATCTCAGCAAAAATGAGGCAGCAGGTATAGCGGCAATACTACCAAGTCCAAGAAAGTATAAGGCCACAAATTCGTCGTCTTATATTAATAAGCGAAAAAACAGTATCGTAAAGCGAATGCGTTATATTGGCGTTTTGGATTATAAGAAGTAGGTTTAAAGTCGAAGGTCGAAAGTTAAAAGGCAAATGATCTAAAATACATTCTATTTACAATGAAACCAAAACTTTTGACATTATTTATAATTTCATTACTCACAATCAGCAGTTGTGAGGAAGATGCTAATCCAATAACAAAAATATCAACCGGAGTTTATGGAACTATAAAATATTAAAGTGGTCATTGTATGCCATTAATTGACGAAAGTTCCAGAACCTATTTATATACTAATTACAATGGTGAAATTTACTTTATAATAAAAGCAGACTAATTTTCACTAGTCTGCTTTTTTTGTGTCCGAACTTTTTTATTTAGGCAAAGTCTTGAATCCCATATTGTATAGGGTAAAGGCTTGTAAATCGGAGGCTTCTTCGATGGTTTTGGAGACTGGTTTCCCAGCACCGTGACCTGCGTTGGTTTCGATGCGAATTAAAACCGGATTCGTCCCAGCTTGTTTAGCTTGTAATTCGGCAGCAAATTTAAAACTGTGGGCCGGAACTACACGGTCATCGTGATCACCTGTAGTTACAAGAGTTGCTGGGTATTTTGTTCCTGATTTTACATTTTGAACAGGAGAATAGCCTTTGATATAATCGAACATTTCTTTGGAATCTTCGGCAGTTCCGTAATCATATGCCCATCCGGCACCAGCTGTAAAAGTATGATAGCGCAACATGTCCATTACTCCAACTGCAGGTAGCGCTACTTTCATCAATTCGGGTCTTTGTGTCATTGCAGCACCAACCAATAAGCCTCCGTTTGATCCGCCTTTTATAGCTAAGAAATCGGATGAAGTATATTTTTGGGCTATTAAATATTCAGCAGCAGCAATGAAATCGTCAAAAACATTTTGTTTTTTGAATTTGGTACCTGCATCGTGCCATTTTTTACCATATTCACCACCACCTCTCATGTTGGCTACCGCATAGATTCCGCCCATTTCAAGCCATACAGCATTGGCAATGCTAAAACTTGGCGTCAAGCTTATATTGAAACCGCCATATCCGTAAAGGATAGTTGGGTTATTTCCGTCTAGTAATAGTCCTTTTTTGTGGGTAATAATCATCGGAATTTTAGTTCCGTCTTTGGAAGTATAAAATACTTGTGCTGAAACATAGTCCTCACTTTTGAAGTCTACGGTTGGTTTTTTATAGACCTCTGATTTGCCTTCTTTTGGAAGGAAACTATAGATAGTTGCCGGCGTGGTATAGTTGGTAAAGGAGAAATACAATTCGGTATCTTTTGTTTTACCCTCAAAACCAGAAGCTGTACCTATTCCAGGCAGCGTAATTTCACGAATGAAATTTCCATTATAATCGTATTGTTTCACCAGAGAAATGGCATCTTTCATGTAGTTAGCAAAAATATAGCCGGCTCCGGTAGAAGGAGATAAAACATTTTCAGTTTCCGGGATAAAGTTTTTCCAATTTTCTGGTTTTGGATTGCTGGCATCTACAGAGACAATTCTTTTGTTTGGGGCGTTTATGTTGGTTAGAATGTATAGTTTGGAACCTAAGTTATCAATAAGGTTGACATCAAAATCAAAATTACTGACGATTGTTACAATCGCCGATTCGGGTTTGCTTAAATCTTTGAGATACAATTCGTTTCCAGATGTAGAATTCGCCGCAGAGATGAAAAGATAGTGATCGTCTTCGGACACATTTCCACCTACATAGCGGCGTTTTTCTTTGTCGCCAAAGATGACGGCATCTGTTTTTTGAGCTGTTCCCAGTTTGTGGAAATATAATTTATGTTCGTCAGTTTTTGCTGAAAGTTCACTTCCTTTAGGTTTTTCATAGCTGGAATAGAAGATACCTTCGTTGCCTTTCCAAGAAAGACCACTAAATTTTACGTCAATAAGTTGGGCATCAATTTCTTTCTTTGTTTCTGCATTTATGAAAATTACGGTTCTCCAATCACTGCCCGCTTTAGAAATCGAATAAGCAATTAGGGAGCCATCTTTAGAAAAACTTACTGCATCCAGAGAGGTTGTAGCATCTTTTGAAAAAGTATTTGGATCTAAAAAGAGTTCTTCTTTACCGGATTTATCGGTTCGGTACAAAACAGATTGGTTTTGCAATCCATTATTTTTATAGAAATAAGTGTAATTTCCTTCCTTGAAGGGAGCTGAAAATTTTTCGTAGTTCCATAATTTTTCCATACGTTCTTTGATGGATTTTCTAAAAGGAATTTTAGATAAATAATCAAAAGTCACGGTATTTTCTGCTTTAACCCAAGAGGCTGTTTCAGCTGATTTATCGTCTTCTAACCAGCGATAGGGGTCGTTAACTTTAGTTCCGAAATAAGTATCAATCGTTTCGGTTTTCTTAGTTAGGGGATAGGTAATTGCCTCCGCTTTTTGGTTTTGGCCAAAGGATGCGATCGAAAAAGATACTGCCATTATTACTATACTGTTTTTCATTAGATAATTGTTAGTTTCACACAAAAATAGCCCGTTTATTAATACAAAGCCATATGTAATTCAGTGGTTTAACATTTGTTTAGATGTTAAAATTAATTCCAAGTACTATATTTCTGCCCATATTAGGAATTCCGTCCGTTTTAAGACGGGATAAATGGGCAATATATTTCACGTCAAAAAGATTGTTGGCATTTAAATTTAGATCAAAAATAGCTTTAGCAAAATGTACCGTTCCACCAAAACTTAGATTGGTCAGCGTATAACCGTTGGATCGGGTTTCAAAACCGCTGGTGTTATTTTGACTAAAAGTATCGGATACATTGAGGCTGGCGTATGCTTTGGTTAGATAATTTGGAATATCAAATTCGGTTCTCAGGGTATTATTCCAATTGTTTGCGGGAATCAAAGGCAGGTAATCACCATTTTTATTTTTGGCGGTAACTGTCTCAAAACTGCTTTCAAAATGCAACCAATCTATGGGATGCGGGTGAAAATGAACGCCAAATTCGCCACCATATAATTGCGCATTGTTTTGAATATAATCAAAAACCAGATTGTCATTGCGGATTTCCCCCGTCGGAGCAGTGTAAATGAAATTATTAACCCGGTTGTAGAAGCCATTTATAAAAAACTCAAAGTGAGAGTTTTTGTATTCCAGATTCATATCGGTTTGCACATTTTGTTCTGTTTTCAGATTACCATTTCCAATTTCATAGCGATTGGTACCCTCGTGAACACCATTAGAGGTTAATTCGGCTAAATTAGGTGCTCTAAATCCAGAAGCCAAGTTGAGGCGAAAAGTCAGATTGGAGCTAAAATTAGTTTTGTATCCCAAAGAAGCATTTAGGCTGTTAAAAGATTTGTTCGTCGCTTGAAAAGAACCTTCCTGACCTGCAATTCCTTGTTGATCAGTCGCAATATTTCGATTGTCAAAACGCAGGCCTGCTTGTACCACATTTGATTTCCATTCGTAATTTGCGGTTGTAAAAATCCCAAAGTCATTGGTAGTAGCATCGGGAATTAGATATTCGGTTCCTTGATTTTTATTGGTTTGGTGCATACCTTGAATCCCCACAATCGATTCGATTTTGCCTAATTTAGGCAGGTGAAATTTAGCATCATAATTTAAGGTTTTCAATTTCATGTGTAAACCGGCAATATTGCTATCCGGAAATTCGCTTCGGTCGTTAGAAATATAACCAAGATCAAGGTCTAATATTGAGTTTTCGAAGAAGATTACATTGTTCAAACTCAGTAAATTATTATAAATGCCTTGTTTTGGGAAAGTAGTTTTTTTGCTTGTAGTTTGATTTTGAATTCCGTTTTCAGGAATGCCTAGGTCTAACTTATTGAAATTATATCGTAAAACGCTGGAGAATTTAGCATTGCTGTAACCAATGGCTGTTTTAAAATCGGTTTCGTTGTAACGGGTATTTGTTACGCGATCGCCTCTTTGGATTCTATAATCGGAATGGGTGTTGTAACTCCCTCTTGCCAGGAATTTCCAGTTGTAAGAAGAAGTTTTAATTCCTATGGAAGAATTGCTTCCCAGTGTATTGGAGAATAATTTTTGTCTAAAATTCCCTTGCGTTGTATTGGCATTAGCGAATTTTTCGGGGTTGAAATATAAAACACCTCCTAGAGCATCGGAGCCGTAAAGCAAGGAAGCGGGGCCTTTAATCACTTCGACACTTTCGATACCGGCATCATTTAAACCTAGGCCATGCTCGTCGCCAAACTGCTGATTTTCTATTCGGACTCCCTGGGAATATACCAGAACTCGGTTGCCACTCAAACCTCGAATCACGGGTTTTCCGATAGATGTTCCTGTTGAAACCTGAGAAACCCCGGGAATTGTTGCCAATCCTTCGATTAGGGTAGACGTTCCTTTTTGTTGCATGGATTTCATGGTTTCGTGCTCGACTTTCATGACGTTCTGTGATTGTAATTTATTGAAAGCTGTGGAAACGATTACCTCGTCCATCTCGAAAATAGTTTCTTCTAAGATAATGTCTAGGGTATTTTCTTTTTGCGTTAGATTGATTTGTTTGTTTTGACTGGTAAATCCGAAAAGGACAAAATTTATTTTGATATTCGCATTTGGTAGGTTTTTAAAAGTATATACTCCATTTTCATTTGTAGTTGTTCCTTTATGCATTTCGACTGCATATACGGAAACTCCTTTTATGGGTTGGTTTTTGGAATCGGTTATTGTTCCTGATAGCGTGTTTTGAGCGTTTAATAGCATTGTGAACCCTATGAATATGAAAACTATAATTTTTTTCATTGATTTTTTTTTAATGTTAGAAACTTAAAAGCATTTAAAAACAGTGCTAATGAAAAATTAGTCGGTTTTATTTTTTTGTTTAAACAATAAAAAAAGGAGGGCCTCGGAGGCAATAGACACTACCGGAAAATCGATTAGTAGTTTGATTTTTAGCAAAGAAGTAAGGGATTTTAGCAAGAATTAATTCCCGCTGAAAATTTAATTTATTTGGTGAAAGGAAGCTACCTAACGAAAACTTACAAACGAAACAATGTTCAAATGAATGATGCTGGTGCGTTATCTCGGTATTTGTAGTATTGTATTTATGGTGACATTCTTTTTCCGAAAGTTGCGCTTTATAATGAACGAAAGAATCCAACGATTGAAACAGCATTGAAAACAATACTGCAATCATAAGAAGTACATTTATAGAAGCAAACTTGTTTTTCATGTGGGGTAAAAGTATAACAAGTAAAAAAAAATCCAATTATTTTAACAAATTTTATAATTTGTTTTAACAATTGAATTTCTGAATTAATAGCCTTATATTCTTTTTTACACTAGTCCATTTGTAGCTAAGTATTCTGCAATTTGGATGGTATTTGTGGCCGCTCCTTTTCTGAGATTGTCAGCTACGATCCACATGTTTAGTGTGTTGGCTTGACTTTCATCTCTACGAATTCTACCCACAAAAACTTCGTCTTTTCCTTGAGCATAAAGCGGCATCGGATAGGTATAGGTGTCGGTATTATCCTGAACGACAACTCCCGGTGTATGGTGTAATAATGCACGAACTTCGTTTACCTCAAAATCATTGGTAAACTCAACGTTTACTGCTTCACTGTGACCTCCAACGATTGGCACTCGAATTGCGGTAGCTGTTACTTTTATATCGTTGTCACTTAGTATTTTCTGAGTTTCGTTTACCAATTTCATTTCTTCTTTGGTATAACCGTTGTCTTCAAAACTATCACATTGTGGAATTGCATTTCTGTGAATAGGATATTTATAAGCCATTTCTCCTTGAATTCCAGCATATTCATTTTCCAATTGGCGCACTGCTTTTACACCTGTTCCAGTGATGGATTGGTAGGTAGAAACAATTACTCTTTTGATATTATATTTGGCATGCAGAGGTGCTAAAACCAAAACCATTTGAATGGTAGAGCAGTTTGGATTAGCAATGATTTTGTCTTCTTTGGTTAGGCTTGAAGCATTAATTTCAGGGACTATTAACTTTTTAGTAGGATCCATTCTCCAGGCTGATGAATTGTCAATAATGGTAGTTCCAGCAGCTGCAAATTTAGGAGCCCATTCCAGAGAAGTATCACCACCGGCAGAGAATAAAGCAATATCAGCTTTACTATCCACTGCAGTTTGCATACCTACTACTTTGTACTTTTTTCCTTTGAATTCAATTTCTTTGCCCACTGATTTTTCAGAAGCTACAAGAATCAATTCGGTTATTGGAAAATTTCTTTCGGCTAAAACTTTGAGCATAACCTCACCAACCATTCCGGTTGCACCAACTACTGCAATTTTCATATTATATAGTTTTTAATCTTAAACTTAATTATTAGTCTACAAAAGTAAGTATTATTCAAATTAAAACAAACGGCATCACAAAAAACAACAAATTGTTATATTTGTAACAAAAAAAGAACCACGCCTTAGAGCGTGGTTTAAGTTAGAATATATAATGCAGCGGTATTATTTTTTTAGAGAATCTCTTATTTGGGTAAGCAATTCTATCTCGCTAGGACCTGCGGGAGCAGCTGGTGTCGTAATTTCTTTCTTTTTTGCTTTTTCTGCAGCTCTTAGAACCACAAAGATAAAAAAGGAAATAATGACAAAATTAATGACAGCCTGAACTAAATTACCGTAAGTGATTACAGAGGCACTCCCTTTTTTTGCTGCAGCCAAATTTTCGTAAGATTTGCCATTAAGGGCAATAAATTTTTGTGTGAAATCAATCCCTCCTGTAATTAATCCTACAATTGGCATAATTACATCCTCCACGGCAGAGCCTACAATTTTGCTAAAGGCAGACCCAATCACTACGGCAGTAGCTAGGCTTAATACATCTCCTCTCATTAGAGAGGCTTTAAAATCGGAGAAAAAACCCATTACATAGTTGTTTTAATTTATATTTAATTCCCACTCACTATCAAATTTAGCAAAATTTTGAGTGGAAAAAGCGACTAGGGATGTTTTTTTTATTATCTGTAAAATACTCGTTTTACACGTTGAGAAATGCTTGTAAGAATTTCATAGGGAATAGTTTGCAGTTTTTCGGCTATCAAAGTAACGGTTGGATTTTCACCAAAAATAATTACGAGATCGCCTTCTTTACAAGGAATGTTCGTCACGTTGACCATGAGCATATCCATACAGATACTACCTACTATGGTTGCTTCTCGGTTGTTTATAATTACATAACCCAAACCATTTCCCCAGCTTCTGGAAATTCCGTCGGCATATCCAATGGGAATAGTTGCTATTCGGGTTTCTTTGTCGGCGATGAAACGTCTTCCATATCCTACGCTTTCACCTGCTTGTATAGTTCTAATCTGTGAAATAATTGATTTTAGAGTACCTACATTTTCTAAATAGGGTTGTTCAACCGGATCGTTGGAAACACCATAAAGTCCTATACCTAATCGTACCATTTCGTATTGTGCCTGCGGGAAATTACTGATTCCTGAAGTGTTTAGGATGTGGCGAATGGGATTTATATCCAATTCGGTTATTAGTTTAGCGGATAATTTTTCAAATAAAGCAATCTGTTGATTGGCAAATTCGTGGTGTTCTAAATTGTCACTTGTAGCCATATGAGACAAAATGCTTCGGACACAAACGGTTTGATTTCCTTTTAAAGTAGTAATCAGATCATCGATAGTATTAGCTTCAAAACCCAAACGGTGCATTCCGGTATCAAGTTTGATATGAATAGGATAATTTTTTAATTTTTTCTGTGCTGCTAATTTTATAAAAGCATTTAATCCTTTCAGGCTATATATTTCAGGTTCTAATTCATATTGAATAATAGCTGAAAAGCTAGTGTTCTCTGGATTTAAAACTAAAATAGGCAGGTTGATGCCTGCATTTTTGAGGGAGATCCCTTCATCGGCAAAAGCCACACCGAGATAATCGACTTTGTGATGTTCGAGTAATTTAGCGACTTCAAAACCACCACTTCCATAACCAAAAGCTTTTACCATTACCATGAGTTTAGTGTCAGGTAGGAGTTTTGATTTAAAATAATTGAGATTATGACTAATCGCGTTGAGGTTAATTTCCAGAATGGTTTCGTGTGTTTTTTCCTCCAAGAGCGCAACGATGGTTTCAAACTGAAAATGTCGTGCTCCTTTTATCAGAATAGTCTCGTCACCAAAGTTTAAATTCTCATAGTTGGAAATGAATTCGTCGGTATTCTTGAAAGTAATCGAATTTAAGAATTTACTTTTGAAGGCCGATATGGTTTCGCCAATACCGATCACGCGACTGATTTTATTAGAAACGATCAGTTGGGAAACTTTAGAATAAAGTTCTTCGTTGGACAAACCGCTTTGGAAAATATCAGATAGGATCAGGGTTTTCTTTTTGTGTTGTTTCTGGCTTTCTAAAAAGTCTAGTGCTATTTTTAAAGATTGGAAATCGGAACTGTAGCTGTCATCAATCACTGTCGAGTTGTTGATGCCGTTTTTGACTTTCAGACGCATTTCAACAGGAAAAAGAAGTGCGGCCCGATTTTCTATAATTTTAGAATCGTAACCCAAATGCAGCATTACCATAATGCAGTGAATGGCATTTTCTATAGAGGAGCTATCTTTGAACGGTATTTGAATTTCGTAATTTATTTCGTCCAGTCGAAATTCTAATATAGTCTTTTCTCCTAGGTGTTTTTGAGTGAAGAAAACATTTGCTTTTCGGTCCTTGCAACTCCAGGAAAAGGTAATAAGTCTTGGATTGATAAAGGCATCAATTGTTTTGTTTTTATTGTAAATTAAAACGTCGACCTCTTTAAAGAGTTTTAGTTTTTCCTTTATTTTTTCAGCGATATTAGGAAAACCTTCGTCGTGGGCACTTCCTATATTGGTCAGAATCCCAATAGTAGGTTTGATAATTTTTTCTAATTTTTCCATTTCTGAAAAGGTAGAAATTCCCGCTTCAAAAATCCCGAGATTATGTTTTTCGTTGATAGCAGTTACCGATAAAGGAACGCCTACCTGTGAGTTGTAACTTTTTGGACTTCTGATGACGTTATAATCGGGACTCAAAAGAAAGTTAAGCCATTCTTTGACTATTGTTTTTCCGTTACTTCCGGTTATTCCAATTACAGGAAAATTAAAAAGGTTACGATAATAAGCGGCAAATTCCTGTAAACCGGTGATGGTGTTGTCGACCAGCATAAAATTAGCTTTGTCTTCAGATTCTTTAGGGATGTGGTTAACGACAAAGTTCCTAACCCCTTTTTCAATCAAGGCGCTAATATAATCATGTGCATCATTATTGGGACCTGCCAGGGCAAAAAACAAGGTTTGTTTTCCGTTTTGGAGGGAACGACTGTCAATGGAAATATTTTCGATAGTGGTTTCCGGACTATTTCTATGCCATTGGGCATGAATAATAGGGACTATATTTTTAAGGTCTATTTTCAATACTTATTTTTGAGTTTTCTTGTTTTTAGCAAGTTCTGATTTTTCTTTCTCCTGATTGTCTTTCATGGCGTGGTAAAAAGCAGCACGACTCAGGGGTTCATATTCTTCATTTTCTCCAAGCATGACCAGTTTGTCATTGTCTGTTTTTCGAAAACTATAATTCGCTAGATTTCCTGTACGGGTACAAACGGCATGAACTTTAGTAACATATTCTGCTGTTGCCATTAGGGCGGGCATTGGTCCGAAAGGGTTTCCTTTGAAGTCCATGTCTAAACCAGCCACAATAACACGAATACCTTGATTGGCTAAATCATTGCAGATTTTTACAATTTCGTCATCAAAAAACTGCGCTTCGTCAATTCCAACTACATCACACCCTTGGGCGAGAATTGCAATATTTGCGGCAGCAGGAACGGGAGTTGAGCGAATTTCGTTAGCATCATGGGAGACCACCATTTCATCGTGATAGCGGGTATCAATTGCCGGTTTAAAAATTTCTACTTTTTGTTTGGCGAATTGTGCTCTTCTTAACCGGCGGATAAGTTCCTCTGTTTTGCCCGAGAACATCGAACCAGAGATGACTTCAATCCAGCCAAACTGTTCTTTTTGATTTACTGTATTTTCGAGAAACATTTTGTATTTTTATTGCTCTTAAAAAGAATTGTTTTTATTACTTTGTATCTTTAACAAATTTATTAAAAAACCCGCGCCTTAGCCACTATAATTTTAAAAGTTATGAAAAAAAAGTTGGAAGCTGAATTAATCAGCATTGCACACCGAATTTTAAAGCTTAAGAACAAATCAGAAATAGTACAATTGCATCAGGAAACGCAAAAACTTTTTGAAAAGCTATCTGTATTGCGATTTGTAGAAGAAAATTTCGGAGCTGTAAAGCCAACCATAGGATATTCAGAAATTGAGTCTAAGCTAGAAACTATTTTTGAAAAAGAGGCTGCTGATCCGGAACCAATTGTTACCGATATTGCAGAAGAGGAGGAATTTGTTCCTGAGATAGTTGTTGCCGAAGGGGTCGCTATGGAAATTAAAGAAGAAGAAAAAAAGAAACTGGAGAAATCTAAAAAAGGAATAGTTGCTAGCGAAGCTAAAGCAACTGATGAAGAGAATAAAGCTTCAGAACCTATTGTTGAATCTGCCGAAGAAGTTGTTGAAGAGGAGACTAAAATTTCTGAAGTGACTTTGGAAACTGAGGAGGAAGAAGTCGAAAAGGAGGTTGTTTCGACTGAACCCCTAGAGGAAGAATCTAATTTCAAGCCTTCATTTGAGTTGTCTTTTGAATCAAATGATTCGAAAGATATACTAGAAGAAGCCGATATTATAGTTCAAGCAGAGGCAGAATCGGAAGTAGTAATCGAAGCTGTTGAAGTAGAAATTAAAAAAATACCTTTTCAAATATCTCTAGAGGATTTATTAGGATCGGCATACATAGATCCAATTTTTGTAAAAGTAGATGAATTAGATCGAGAAGAAGAGATGGCGAATAGTATTCCGTTAAGTTCTGAATTTTCGGACTTGTCCCAAGTAGTTTCTGTACATAATCCAGAAAGTGATTTGAAATCGGCATCCTTAAATGATCGGCTTTCTAAAGCCATTACAATAGGACTTAACGACAGAATTGCATTTGTGAAGCATCTTTTTGGCAATAGCAGCGAAGATTATAATCGTGTTTTATCTCAGTTGATCACCTTTGATACTGTAGAAGAAGCTAAAGATTTTATTGAAGATATGGTAAAACCCGATTACAATAATTGGGAAGGAAAGGAAGATTATGCTGTTCGTTTCCTAGAAATCGTAGAGAAAAAATTCGTTTAACATTCCTATTAATGTCTAAATTATATATTGTACCCACGCCCATAGGCAATCTTGAAGATATGACTTTCCGAGCTATACGAGTTCTCAAAGAAGCCGATTTGATTTTAGCTGAGGATACCCGAACTAGTGGAAAATTACTCAAGCATTTTGAAATTGGCACACATATGCACAGCCATCACATGCATAACGAGCACAAAACGGTAGATAATTTAATTTCAAGGCTGAAAGCGGGAGAAACGATTGCTTTGATTTCCGATGCAGGGACACCGGCGATCTCCGATCCTGGGTTTTTGCTTACGCGCGCTTGTGTAGAAAATAACATAGAGGTGGATTGTTTACCTGGAGCAACGGCATTTGTACCTGCTTTAGTAAATAGTGGCTTGCCGAATGATAAATTTGTTTTCGAGGGTTTTTTGCCTGAGAAAAAAGGTAGACAAACGCGTTATTTGGCTTTGGCCGAAGAATCACGAACGATGATATTCTATGTTTCTCCTCATAAACTTGTAAAAACACTGGCCGAATTTGTCAGCTATTTTGGTGAAGACCGATCGATTTCTGTTTCTAGAGAATTGTCTAAGCTTCATGAGGAAACCGTTAGAGGAAGTGTTCGAGAAGTGTTGACTCATTTTGAAAAAGTAGCTCCCAGGGGTGAAATTGTAGTTGTTGTTGGTGGAAAAATAAGTACTAAAGCGCCTAAAGAAAATAAATTTACAGCAGTCGAATACTAGATGAATCATCAGAAAATTATTATCATAGGAGCCGGTCTTTCGGGATTAGTGACCTCTTATTTACTTCAAAAAAAAGGAATAGAATCTCTTATATTGGAAGCTGATACCAGAATTGGAGGTAGGATAGAAACCCTTCAAGGAGCAAGCGGAGTGAGCATGGAAATGGGTGCCACCTGGTTTGGATCAGAACACCAAAATCTAGTTCAATTATTGGAAGAATTGGAATTGCCTTTTTTTAAACAGCATACACAGGGCATCTCCTTATTTGAAACCATGTCTTTTGTTCCGCCTCAGAAATTTGAAATTCCGGATTCAGAAGTGCCTTCTTATCGAATTTCGGGAGGAACGTCAAAATTAACGGAGAAACTTACCGATTTAGTTGGATTGCAAAACATCCGTCTTAACGCTAAAATAGAAGTTCTTAAAGATATTGGGAGTCATTTAGAACTTACAGATGCTGTTGGAAACACTTATTTGGCCGATCGTGTAATTTCAACATTGCCTCCGAATTTGTTGGTTAACACTATTTCATTTGAACCTAATTTAGAAGAATATTTTGAATCTGTTGCGCGAAAAACACATACATGGATGGGGGAATCAATCAAGTTTTCTATGGAATATGCGCATCCTTTTTGGAGAGAAAATCATTATTCGGGAACCGTTTTCAGTCAGTCGAGTATTATTCAAGAGCAGTACGATCACAGTTCTTCTGATGGGCTTGGTTTTTCCTTAAAAGGATTTTTAAACGGAGGAACTAGTACGCTTTCCAAAGAAGAGCGTCAGAAAAAAGTAGTCGATCAACTGCTTCGAATGTTTGGTCCTGCGGCAGAAAATTATACTCATTATTACGATAAAGTTTGGAGAGATCAGCGACTCACTTTTGCACCTTATGCTGATTTGGTAATGGGACACCAAAATAATGGACATCCTATTTTCGAGCAAGCTTTATATAATCAAAAATTATATATCTCGGGTTCAGAAACCTCAGGGCAACATCCCGGATATATGGATGGAGCGATCGCTGCGGCAAAAAATATTGCTGCCCAATTTTAAATAAACAAGACTCAATTTATGACTATTTCTATTTTTTTAGATCAATTAAAACAATATCCTGAAAAGATCAGTTTTCAGGAAACGATAGCCCTTATCGAAGAAAATTACACATTTGTACCAACAGCTTTTGACAATGGGGAATTACAGAATGCAGCAGGTGAGAATTCCGGTTCTTGTAAATTATTTGCTTTCGCACAATTACAAGATTTATCTCCATCAGAAACGCTTACTTGCTTTGGCGCCTTTTATTATGCGGATGTTTTGGGAGCTCCTGAAGCTATGAATCATCAAAATATACGGAACTTCATGAAAACAGCCTGGGTTGGAATCGTTTTTCACGGAAATGCTTTAACTTTGAAAGACAAATAAATTTCATCCCCGATCATGCGTTGGACAATCAAACCAAAACCTTCCATCGAAAAAGTAAAGCATCTTATGGCTGTTTTGCATGTTGAAGAATTTGTTGCATCCTTATTGGTTCAGAGGGGAATAGAAACATTTGAAGCTGCCCGAGAATTTTTCCGACCTAATTTAAACGATTTGCACGATCCGTATCTTATGAAAGATATGGACAAGGCGGTTGCACGAATAGAACAAGCTATTGAAAATCAAGAAAATATTTTAGTTTTTGGTGATTATGATGTCGATGGGACTACAGCTGTTTCTTTAGTTTCTTCCTATTTGAAAACCTATTATCCCAATATTGCCACTTATATTCCCGACCGGTATGGCGAGGGTTATGGCATCTCCTTTAAGGGAATAGACTTTGCTGATGACAATGGATTTTCCTTGATTATTGCCTTAGATTGTGGAATCAAATCGATTGATCATGTGGCTTATGCCAAAGAACGCGCTATTGATTTTATCATTTGCGATCACCACCGACCGGGTGCTGTTTTACCCGAAGCCACGGCCGTTTTAGACCCCAAAAGATCGGATTGTTTTTATCCATATGATGAACTGTGCGGATGTGGGATAGGGTTCAAATTAATACAGGCTTTGGGAGCCCATCGCGGGGAGACTATTGAAGATCAGGTCCCTTATTTAGATTTGGTCGCCACCGCAGTTGCGGCAGATATAGTTCCGATGACTGGAGAAAACAGGATTTTGGCTCATTTTGGTCTAGAGGTAATTAATACCAATCCAAGGCCCGGAATCAAAGCGCTAATTCATCAAATAAAAAAACAAACTTTAGATATTACCGATGTGGTTTTTATTATCGCTCCCAGAATAAATGCTGCGGGACGGATTAAACATGGGAATCATGCGGTTGAATTATTATCGGAATTTAATTTTGAACAAGCCCAGCAATTTGCTTCTGAAATCGAAGCTTATAATTCGGAGCGCAAAGAATTAGACAAGCAAATTACGAAAGAAGCCCTTTTGCAGATTGAGCATAATCAGGAGACCGAGCACTTTACGACAGTCGTTTTTCAAGAAGATTGGCACAAGGGAGTTATAGGAATTGTAGCCTCTCGATTGATAGAAACCTATTATCGCCCCACTTTAGTATTTACACGAAGCGGAGATAAATATGCAGCATCTGCGCGATCCGTAATTGGTTTTGATGTTTATAATGCATTGGAGGCTTGTTCGGAACATTTAGAACAATTTGGAGGACACATGTATGCGGCAGGAATGACATTGAAAGCGGAGAATTACGATAAGTTCAAAGCCGCTTTCGAAAAAGAAGTTCGGAAAACCATTCATCCGGATATGCTTGTTCCAGAAATTGCTATCGATGCTGAGATTGATTTGGCGCTCATAAGTCCAAAGTTAATTCGGATTTTAAAACAATTTGAGCCTTTTGGCCCACAGAACAAAACCCCAGTTTTTTTGACAAAAAATATTAATGATACGGGTTATCCTAAAAAATTAGGCGCTGAAGAAGAGCATTTAAAGCTTTTTGTCAAACAAAATAATTCCGTGGGTTTTGCTGCCATAGGCTTTGGCTTAGGGAAAAAAATGGATTTGTCTCTTAATAAAAAGTCCTTTGAAGCCGTTTACAGTATCGATGAGAATGAGTGGAACGGAAATTTGAGTTTGCAATTGCTATTAAAAGATATTAAATAATAGTTTCGGAAAAGGATGAAGAAAAAAGACCCTTATGCAGCATTGAAAATTAAAGAGTTTAGTATTTTTTTAGTATTGCGGTTTGCCATGGTTTTTGCCTGGTCGATGCAGTTTATTGTAATAGAGTGGGAGGTTTACAGTTTGACTAAAGATCCGTTATCGCTAGGGATTATAGGTTTAATGGAAATCATACCAGCCGTTTCGATGGCCTTATTTGCGGGTCACATTGTAGACCAAAAAGAAAAGAAAGGGCTACTTCTCAAATGTATACTAGGATTTTTATTTATTAGTTTGGGTTTGTTTTTATTGACTTGGCCCTTTATAGTATCGGATTTAGGCCCCAAAACAATATTGTATTCTATTTATTTTTTGGTTTTTCTGGGTGGAATAGTACGCTCTTTTTTGGGTCCGACTACATTTTCCTTATTGTCTTTAATTGTGCCTAAAAAACTCTATCCCAATGCAGCGACCTGGAGTAGCTCGGTTTGGCAAATTGCTTCTTTCTCCGGAGCAGCACTTGCAGGCTTGTCGATTACTTTAATTGGCGTCCATTGGTCGATGTGTTCTGTGCTTGGCTTTGCGGTAGTAGCCATAATTGCTTTGTCACAAATTGCAGTTAAGCCTATTTTAAATCCTAAAATAGGGGAGCCTATGTTGCAAAGTTTGAAGGAAGGGGTAAAATTTGTTGTCAATGATAAAATTATTTCTGGGGCGTTAACTTTAGATATGTTCGCTGTGCTTTTTGGAGGAGCAGTTGCTTTGTTGCCGATTTTTGCTCAGGATATTTTAAAAGTAGGTCCAGAAGGCTTTGGTATTTTGAGAGCTGCACCTGCGGTAGGCGCCTTTTTGACTATGTTTATTTCGGCCTATGTGCCTTTTTATAGGAAAGCAGGAATGAAGTTACTGGCAGCGATATTTGTATTTGGACTGTCTATAATTTTATTTGGATTGTCCACTATTTTCTGGCTTTCGGTATTTGCTTTGTTTATGAGTGGTGTAGCCGATGGTATTTCGGTAGTGATACGTCAAACGATTTTACAACTTAAAACACCAGATCATATGCGAGGAAGGGTTGCAGCAGTTAATTCTATTTTTGTAGGTTCGTCTAATGAGTTGGGTGCTTTTGAAAGTGGACTAACTGCCAAATTAATGGGGACTGTAAGTGCGGTTGTTTTTGGCGGAAGCATGACCCTTTTGACTGTTATTGTAACGGGAATAAAATCACCTACCTTTAGAAAATTAGATTTGCAAAAAGATATTGAGGAACATGAGAAGTAAGTTCCTTTAGAATCAACCTAGAAAAATAATAAATTGACAATAATTGCTTTAAAAACAAAAATAATTGCGCTTTTTAAGCAGGGATTAACGCCACATGAAATAATAAAAAGTATTATTGTTTCTGGAGTAGTCTCTATTGTTCCAATTCTTGGATTGAGCACACTTTTGTTAACAGGGCTATCACTACGAAAGAAGCTCAATTTACCAATAATGATAGCTCAAAGTTATATGATGTGGCCTGTTCAAATCCTAATGGTTATTCCTTTTATAAATATTGGAGAATCTATTTTTTCCATTCCTAAAACAAATCATAAGGCTACAGAAATTATAGCTTCCTTTCAGAATAGTTTTTTTACCACCATTAGCCGTCTTTCTTTTGAATTGCTTTGTGGGTTTGTGGGATGGTTTTTTACTGCAGTTCCAATTGCTTTAGGGACTTATTTTGTATCAATTGCTGTTTTGAAAATCATTTTGCGCATCTTGGGACGTAATGATCAGAAGTTGTAATTAGAACGCTAAATGTAAAGAAATCTTGTTTTTTGTTAGTTCGCCACTAGAAATCGGACTAGCTTGTTTTTATTCGAATTTTTTCAATTCGAAAGTCTCACCGTTAAAAATACCATAGGTAAAATAGCCAATCCAATCGCCTAAATTGATGTATTCGGAAATTTCTCCTACCTTGATCTTCATTGGTAAATGGCGGTGACCAAAGATGAAATAATTGTAGTGTTTGGTTTCTAGTTTTCGTTTGGCATAAAGCACAAGCCATTCTTTTTCTTCACCAAGGAAAGTAACATCTTCCTCTCCTGAGATAAGTTTGTTTTTTACCGAGAGGTATTGGGCTAGCTTGATGCCAATATCAGGATGGAGCCATCTAAAAACGGTTTTCGAAATGGAATTAGTAAACACTTTTTTCATTCGTTTGTAACCCAAGTCACCAGGCCCTTTTCCGTCCCCGTGTCCTATCAAGAAGGTTTTGTCGCCAAAAGTAAATTCTTTATTGTCGTGATAAACGGGAATATTGAGTTCTTTTTGGAAATAATCAGACATCCATAGATCGTGGTTTCCAACAAAGAAATGAATTGGGATTCCGCTATCGCGAATCTCTGCTAGTTTACCCAGCACGCGAACAAATCCTTTAGGAACTACTGTTTTGTATTCAAACCAAAAATCGAATAAGTCCCCTAATAAAAAAATAGCTGCTGCATCTCCTTTTATTTCCTCTAACCAAGCTACGAATTTTTGCTCTCTAGGAAAGCTTAATTCTGCTGTAGGAGCGCCGAGATGTTGGTCGGAGGCGAAGTATATTTTTTTATTATTGGTCAATTGCATGCGGCTAATGTAGGAAATTTTTATATTATATATTGTCGACAGCGTACCATTCGGCAAAAGAAGACTCGGTTTCCTGCAATTTCAAAGAGTGTAATTTGATAATGTCTGGTAGGCGGCTATTAATTTTTTTAGCAAAATCAATCACCATATTTTCGCTGGTAGGCTGGTAATCTACTAATATCACATCGTGTCCTCGGGATTTCAATTCTTGGGCAAGTTCGATATGGGGCGTAGTTCCGTTAAAAACGGTAGCGTGATCAAATAAGTCTACAATTTCTTCTTTTACGATTTTTTTCAAATCAGAAAAGTCGATTACCATTCCGAATTTAACGTTCGATCTGTCTGTAATGGGTGTTCCAATAACGGTTACTGATAATTTATAACTGTGACCGTGCACATTTTTACATTTCCCATCGTAGCCATAGAGGGCATGACCGGTTTCAAAACTAAATTGTTTGGTAATTCTAATTTTACTCATTACTTTTTTATTTGAAGGCAAATTTAGTGAAAAATTGACTTCTTTTGGCTTCCTAGTAAGGCATTCCTTTTGAATTAAACCGAAACGATAGTTTTTACTCGAGTTTGGATTTTAAATAGGGTATGGATCTGCGAGCTTCTTTTTTAAGAATTGGAGCAGATAAAAGAGAGAAGTATTTTAAGAAAGTTTTTTATTCGAAATAAAAACAGACTTTTTAGAGAAACTATTTTTCTATGTAAATGAAAACAGTATATTTGCCAACAATTGGGGGATTAGCTCATTTGGCTAGAGCGCTTGCCTGGCAGGCAAGAGGTGGTCGGTTCGAATCCGATATTCTCCACTCATAAAAAGCAACATCTTAGATGTTGCTTTTTTGCTTTTTACTAGAATGAAAACTATTCGTCATCGTACAAATAAGTTTTGTTTCCTTTTTTGTTGATATAGTATTTTCCTCCTTTTGGGCCGGTGTAGACTTTATTCCCTCTATATTCTCCTGTAACTTTATCGGCTACTTTAGGTGGTTTTTCAGAAGATTCTCTGATTTTTGCAGTTTCTTTTTTTTCTTTTTCGGAAGTTTCTTTTTTTACTTTTGATCCTTTTTCCTGAAGCTCCCCTTTCTTTTTATCGATTTTTTCAGTGCCCTCTTTTTTAGATTTGGCCAATTTTTCTTCTGTCGCTTCTTTTTCTTTTTTTTCCTTTATTTTTTGTTCTGTTTTGGGTTTAGCGATTTTAGTTTGCTGTGCATGAAAACTAGTTGAGAACAAAAATAAGCAGCCTATTACTATTAAATTTTTCATAATTATTGTTTGTTAAGATATTAATAATCATAAAGTTATAAATAAATTTCAAGGAACTAATCTTTATTTAAAAATAAGCCCGTATTTGTACGTTGCCCGTATGAATCGCCTGACTGGTTTCACTTTTACGACCTTGGTAGTTGACATTAATGTCTAGGAATTGGGTTAGATTTTTTTGGATTAATAATCTCCAAGTTAGATTTTGTCCAGCTTGTAATCCTTCCAACATCTGAAAAGCCACGGGAGACAATACATTGCCCACAAATTTATTTTCATACAAGGTGAATTCACCGTTCATTGTCAGTTTTTTTTGACTTGCAAATGTAAAGGAAGTTCCAAGTCGACTTTGTTTTAAGGTTTCATGGTCCCCTATTTTATTTTCCTTATTTTGATATTCGCAGAACAAATCCCAACTTGCATTTCTAGAAAATAAATAGGATAGTTTTGGTGCTATTTGATAGGATTGCAAGACGAAATTTCTAGCGGCAAAATTTTCTACAATTGCTTCGGTCCGGATTGTTTTTGATGTAAGCCCAAGCAGCCAATTTTTTTGGTATAAATGCTGGTATTGTAATTGGTGGGAACTGTTTTTGCTTTCCTGCGCCCCAACCGATAACAAGAATTTAGTGCGATTGTTTAGATAGGTATATATAAGAGAATGTTTTTGTTTTCCTCGGTTGTAAAAAAAACTATTTCTAAAATTAGTATTCAATCCCAGCATATTCTCTACGTTAGTTGTGAAGGGGTTTATGTCAAAATTATTGCCTTTACGTTCTATCTTCCGGTCGATTAAATAGGATGTTTGATTATAGAAATAGGACAATAATTTTTTGAATCCCTTTTGATTTTGCCACTGATTTGGATTCAGGGTTATTGATTCTGAAAACTTATTCTGGTGTGTTTTTAAGTAAATCTGATTGGGCAAAAATATACGAATGTATTTGGCCTGATCGACAAAGGGTGCAATTTCAAATTCCTGTAATTCTTTAATTCCATTGCCGTTATAATCGTTCCAGGTATAAAGACCTTGTCCTGCAGGAACTTCGAGATAGGTAAATTCTTGTTGGGGAATCGTTCCTGAACTGGTTTCGTAGGCAGAACTGGTTTGAATCAGTTGATCAAAAAATCGAGAATTGTATAAGATTCTAGAATTCAGGGATGGTTCATTTGTTCTTGTAGGATCTACAAATTTCAGGTTACGGTAGTTTAGGAAAACGGCTAAATCGCTTTTCTCATTTTGAATCAATTTTGATTTCACATAAAAAGATTGGGAAGTATTGACCTCCTTAAGAAAACTATTTTGCAAGCTATCGTTCTTCCGGTTTAAATAGCCCAATTCTAGGAAAACTTTGGTGCTGTCGCCACGCCCTATGAATGCACCGTATTCGGTAAATTTTTGACTTAGGGCCGAATACTGTTTCGTCAATTTTATTTTTTCCTGATTGTCTTCCAGTCTGAGGCTGCTCCCAATCCAGGATTTCTTAAAATGATAGCGTGCTTGAGTTTGGTTTCGTATGAATTTGGAATCGGTTAAATTACTGTTGCTGTTTAGGAAACTCCCATGATTTTGGAGGTTGAAGCGATTGAATTTGAATAGGCCATCTATGATATGACGGTTCCCAGAAAAAGCAGCTGTGAAATCGAGTTTTTCAAACTGATAGGTCAAGATTCCATTTTTAGGTAAAATGAAATTTAAACCCGAAACCAGCAAACTCTGATTCCCAGAAACATTTGTAAGATTCCAATCTCTATCGAATTCAATATTAAAGAGGCGTTCGATAGTTCTAAAATCTTTTTGAACATACTGATAATTGGCAAAAGCATCTACAATCCATTTTCCGGTATAGATTCTTTTGAGGGAATTCATTTTTGCAGCAACACCTTGATTGTTGTTGTCGTTTGTGGGTGAAAACAGATTTTGATCTTTATTGCTAATGCCAATTTCAAAATCGACTATTGTTTTTTCAGAAGGGTTGTATTTCCCAACTACTGTTGCAATCTGAATTTTTGTTGGTGGAACCAAACGGCTTATGGGCTCGTAATTCCCCTGTTTCACATTGTTGATTGGCGGCACATATTGATAGATTCGTCCTACTGCTGCAGCATTTGACAGGATGTAATTCCCTAAATTGTTTCCCATCAGACTAAAGCGGACATTGTATAAGACATCCTGTGCATTAGTAGAATATTCATAGACTTCGGTATTATCCAGAAAGGTCTTTCGGTATAGAATTTTATTTTCAGAATAGGAATCCAGATAGGCTGAAGGCGCAATCATCAAATCAGGATTATCGCCGGCATTCACTAATATTAGGGCTTGTTCAGTAGAAAGATTTTGCTGTAAGGGTTGGTTTTTAACATCGTTTTCCGAATAGACATAAGCGCCAATACTCCATTTTTCTGCTTCCTGGTTTACACCAAAATAGGAAACGAATCGGGTATAATTACGATCTGAATATTGATATTCGATGCTGATCCGCATTTCGGAGGTGATTGGAAAAAGTGAAGTAAATTTTATTTCACCGGCATTATAATCGATAGTATAGTCATTATTCTCTCCTCGTTTTAGTAAAATACCATTGACAAAAACGCGCTCCGAACCTGAAATAACCAACATATATAATTCGCCATTTGCTCCCCTTAATTTATAAGGGCCTTGATTTCCCTCCTGGCCTAAGAAATCACTTTTAGCATATTGACCTCGAACCAGAGCAGCCGCCGCAAACACATTGGTTTTGTTTTCGGGAGTGCCAAAACTAAAATTGGCAGAAAAACCTTGAACTTTCTTATTGAAATTTAAAAATTTCGATTTCCTGTTTTCCAGAAATAAATCACCGGCGCGAATGTTCCATTTGTCACTGTAGAGTTCAATGAATATTTGATCGAATTCATCCAGTTTCTGGGAGTAGCCTCTATTTTGCAGTGGAATATTACTATCCTGAATGGAAGCGCGCAAACTTACCTTTTCGGAAATTTTACCTGTTATCTGTAAATCTAAATTCGAGTTCACCACTGCATTTTGATTGTTGCCGATGGTAACGCCTCTGGTAATGCTTCCTGAGGTATTTAGACCATCAAAAGGGACTGATTTTTTTTGATTCTCAGTGCTGACTTTATACAAATTATCTAGGCTTGCGTTATTGCTCACTACTCTGCTGTTCTCGTAGATCCTGTATTCTTTAGTTAAATAATCGGGCAGCTTAAAGTATTTGACAGTTAAAGTGTCAGCATTCTGCATGTAATTTTCATTAAAAAAGAGCGTCCCGTTTTGAAAATTAACTTTATAAAAATTCTTATCAATAGCAAGGGAACGGGCGTTTAATATTTCGAAAAATTGAGGATTGATAGCAGTTGGCTCAAGGTGTATGGTATCCTGAGAAGCTATAATTTTTTTGGTTTTGTAGGACGAATTTATTTCTTGAGCCTGAAGCCCAGAAACTAAACCGATTACTATCCAAAAAAGGAATCTTTTTAACATACACCATATAACGTCATGATGCTAAAAGTAGTGTGTTTTAGTCAAATTATTGAATTTTTAAGCCCTTAGCATTTTTTTTATCGAAAACTTGAAATAAAAAATGGCGTATTCTTGTGAGAAAACGCCATTTTATATAAAATTGAGGTAGTAATTTATTTTGGTTCCTCTGTCACAATTTGCATGGTTTCTCTGCTCACTTGTTTTAACAAAACCACTTTATTTTCTTCGACAGTTTGGGCTGCTTTTTCATTAAAATGTCGAATGGTGTAGAGGGAAACATTTTCGTTATAAGACACTTTAAATTTTTTTGAAAGTATATTTTTCAGTTCATTAAAATTTCCAAACTTATCTTCCACACAAATCGAAAAGCTTATAGCTGAGTTTTGAATCAAACTCACTTTCATTTTGAATTGATGAAGTAATTTAAAAATCTCACTTATGTTTTCTTCCATTATAAAGGAGAAATCAATGGAAGAAAGAGAGACTAATAACTGATTTCTTTTTACAATATAGCAGGGCATGTGCGGTTCTAAATCGGCACCCTTAGAAACGCAGGTTCCTAGCAACATAGGATTTATAAATGACTTTACAAAGAGCGGAATTTCCTTTTTTTGTAGCGGCTGTAATGTTTTTGGGTGAATTACACTTGCACCATAAAAAGCCAATTCGATTGCTTCCCGATAGGAGATTTGATTTAACAAGCTAGCATTTTCAAAATATCTCGGATCGGCATTCATCACCCCCGGAACATCTTTCCAGATTGTCACACTTTGTGCATTTAAGCAATAGGCAAAAATGGCTGCAGTGTAATCAGAACCTTCTCGGCCTAGGGTAGTCGTAAATCCATTTTCATCAGAGCCTAGAAAACCTTGTGTTATGTTCAGAATTTTTCTTTTTACATTTTTTGAAATAAGAGCGGATGTTTTATCCCAATCTACTTCAGCATCGCGATAGGTATCATCGGTTTTTATAAAATTCCGAACATCCAGCCAGGCCGTTTTGATGCCCATAAAAGACATAAAATGAGAAAGAATAGTTGTGGAGATTAATTCACCATAGCTCACAATTTGGTCGTATACAAAATTATAATTGGGAGATTTATTGTGATTCAGGAAATATTCTAAATCGGTAAACAATGCATTTACTGCCGCAAAAACACCATTTTTCTCGTCCTCAAACAAATCCATTAAGATCTGGTTGTGGTATTTTTTTACTTCTTGGACTGAAGATTGTAAGGATGCTGATTTTTCAAAATAATCTTTAACCACTACTTCTAGTGCGTTAGTAGTTTTTCCAATAGCCGAAACTACAAGTAAAACATCCTCATAACCTACTTTTTGTAGAAGTTCCTGTACGTTTTTAATTCCGGCTGCATCTTTTACGGAAGCACCACCAAATTTGAATACTCTCATTTTATTTACTTAAAAAATTATCAATACCATTTTCATCCATTTGTGCGACGAGCCAATCTTTGAATACTTTAGCACCTGATTTTTCATAGAAATTAATAGCGGGTGTATTCCAATCGAGAACGTTCCATTCGATTCTTCGAACACCGTCTCTTTTGCCCTGAGCTATAATTTCAGTGTATAAAGCAATTCCGCAACCTGTTCCGCGACTGTTTTCTTTGACTACTAAATCTTCCAAATGAATGGTTCTGCCTTTCCAGGTTGAATATCGATAATAGTACAAAGCCATCCCCACGATCTCTTCATTGACTTCGGCAATGATGGTATGGAACAATGGGTTTTCGCTAAATCCGTCCCTTTCTAAATCGGTTAGAGTAAGGAGTACAGCATCGGGTTCTTTTTCAAAAGAGGCTAATTCTTTAATTAATCCTAAAACCGCTGGCATGTCTGATATTTGACCTTTTCTAATTTTCATTTGGAATAATTTTGACAAATATACAAATCCCGTAAACTATCCCACAAATAAGGCTTCGAATTTCACAAAAACAACGATATTTGTGCAAAATAACTACAACGATATAGTAATGAAAGAAAGCACAAAAACACTGGGTGAATTTATCATTGAAAATCAAACGTCTTTTCAATATTCATCCGGGGAATTATCCCGAATTATCAATTCGATTCGCTTGGCTGCCAAGGTGGTCAATTATAAAGTAAATAAGGCGGGTTTGGTTGATATTATCGGTGCTGTAGGAGAACAGAACATTCAGGGAGAAGATCAGCAAAAACTAGATGTTTATGCGAATGAAATCTTTATAAAAACACTGATCAATCGCGAAATTGTTTGTGGGATTGCCTCTGAGGAAAACGATGATTTTATTACGGTATCCGGTTCTGATCAATCGAATACTAACAAATATGTAGTTTTGATGGATCCGTTGGACGGATCTTCTAATATAGACGTCAATGTTTCTGTAGGAACTATATTCTCTGTCTTTAGAAGAATAACACCCATTGGAAAGCCAGTCACTATTGAAGACTTTTTGCAGCCCGGAATCAATCAGGTCGCTGCGGGTTATGTTATTTATGGCACCTCTACTATGCTGGTTTATACGACTGGTTTTGGTGTAAACGGATTTACTTTGAATCCTGCCATAGGGACCTTTTACTTGTCTCATCCCAATATGCGTTTTTCGGAAGACGGTCATATTTATTCCATCAATGAGGGGAATTATGTACATTTTCCCCAGGGAGTAAAAGATTATATCAAATACTGTCAGTTGGAAGAAGAAGATCGACCTTATACTAGCCGATATATAGGTAGTTTGGTTTCGGATATTCACCGAAATATGATTAAGGGCGGTATCTATATTTATCCAACGAGTTCAAAATCTCCAAAAGGAAAATTACGCCTTTTATATGAATGCAGTCCAATGGCTTTTATAGCGGAACAAGCAGGAGGAAAAGCTTCGGATGGTTTTGGAAGAATCATGGAAATTCAGCCAACGGAATTACATCAAAGAGTTCCGTTTTTTTGTGGAAGTGTAAACATGGTTACGAAAGCAGAAGAATTTATGTATAAAGCAAAATTGAGCAAATATTAAGATACAAAAAAAGCTTCCGTTTTTTTATGAAAAACGGAAGCTTTTTTTATTGTAACAACGGTTAGTTTTTATTTATGCATGTTTTCCATTTCATAAACAAACGTATCCAAGTCGGCGTCTAATACCATTAAAGACAATGCTTTGTCTACAATATAATGTACATTTTGAGGTGTAAACCCAAGTGCTAGGGCATATTTGCTTAAAGTCTCTTTTTGTTTGGGTCCAATAATATGATTGGCTGAAATCATTCTGGATAAATCATATAAACGCTCCAATCTTCTTACATGAAGATAAGGTGGATTGAAAGGGTATTTTGCTGGGTTCTCTATGATTTCGGCATATTCTTCAGGTGATATTTCTAAATGCACGGCTAGTTTATCGAGGAATACCTTTTCTTCTTCACTCAGAGTACCATCTTCCATAGCGATTCTTATAATCGAGGAAAAATGACCTTTGTTTCTACTTTGTAATCCGCTATCGAATAAATCTGAAATTGACATAGTTTTTGTTTTTGCTACAAATATAATTCTATTTCAATTTTTTACTTTCAATTTTTTGATATTTGTTAAGCAATACTTTTGAAAATGTTAATTGCAAACTACTATTTTCAAAATTAATTGTAAGTTTACAATTCCTAAATTTTTTTAATACTTTTTTATAATGTCAGAATTTTGGATATACTTTGAAATTGGCTGGAAACATGTTTTAGATATCAAAGGATATGATCATCTGTTGTTTTTGGTAGCGTTAACGGTTCCTTATGTTTTTAAAGATTGGAAAAAAGTACTTTTATTAGTCAGTATTTTTACTATTGGTCATACTTTAGCACTGTTGCTTTCCGTTTTTGATGTTGTAGTCTTTAAGACCGTTTTGGTTGAATTTTTAATTCCAATGACAATATTACTTACGGCTCTTTTTAATCTATTTTCTATAGGAAAATCTTCTAAAAGCGAGAGTTTAAATTTAATAGGTTTCGTAAGCCTTTTTTTTGGAGTAATTCACGGATTGGGTTTTTCAAACTATTTTAAGGCTATTCTCTCCGGGAGTCCTCTAGATAAGGTGAGTCCTTTACTCGAGTTTGCAGTGGGGATAGAAGCGGCTCAAATCACTATCGTTTTACTTGTACTTCTACTTTCACTTGTGGTACAAAGTTTTTTTAGATTTTCAAAAAGAGATTTTATCCTGATAAGTTCGGCCTTTGTAATTGGTGTAGTCGTTCCTTTGTTGATTGAAAATGAGATTTGGAGAGCTAATTTTTAGAAAAATAATAGTTTAAGATTAATAGTAAAGAAGAAAGTTTTAATCAGAAATGGAAAATATAAAATTAAAAAAATACGATAAAGCCTATCTCCGAATTGCCAAGGAGTGGAGTCTCTTGTCTTATTGTAAGCGCAAGCAAGTAGGAGCAATAATCGTTAGAGACCGTATGATTATTTCAGATGGTTATAACGGAACACCTTCTGGTTTCGAGAATTGTTGTGAGGATGAAAGTGGACTCACCAACTGGTATGTATTACATGCAGAGGCTAATGCGATCTTAAAAGTAGCACGATCTACGCAAACCTGTGAAGGCGCTACCTTGTACATCACGCTTTCTCCTTGTAAAGAATGCAGTAAATTAATACATCAATCGGGAATCAAAAGAGTTGTTTATCAATTTGGATATAAAGATAGTTCGGGAGTTGATTTTCTTGTAAAAGCCGATGTAATTGTAGAACAAATAGAAGTCTTAGATTAGACATGAAAAACAACAATAAATACCTGCCAATAGTCCTATTTTTTACCCTTGCTGCGGGCGTTTTGCTTGGAGGGTTTTTAAATTTCCCCATTGAAAAGGCCCCAACTACCAAAAATAATTACAAAAACAAACTCTATAAAATAATTGATTTTATTGATAACGAATATGTAGATCAGGTAAATACGGATTCTATTGTTGACTTGACTGTAAATGATATATTATCAAAACTAGATCCGCATTCGGTTTATATTCCGTCGAGTGAACAAAGTGGCGTTGCCGAGAGTATGAAGGGAGATTTTGTGGGTATAGGAGTCAATTTTTATATGTACAAGGACACAGTTGCGATTATTAAACCCCTTGAAAATGGACCTTCTGCCCAAGCCGGAATTTTAGCTGGTGATCGGATTTTATTTGCTGATACTTCTAAATTATACGGGCGTAAATTGAGTTCGGATAGTTTGTTTTCAAAATTAAAGGGTGAAGTAGGTTCTAAGGTAGAACTCACTATTTATAGAAAGAGCACGAACAAAAAGTTAAAAATAGAGATTAAGCGAGGTGTTGTTCCGATAAGAAGTGTTGATGTGGCACTGATGATTAATCCGAACACGGGCTATATTAAAATCAATCGTTTTGCAGAAACTACTTATGCGGAATTTAAATCAGGACTATTGCGTCTTAAACATCAAGGAGCAAGATCCTTGATTCTTGATGTTCGAGGAAACGGTGGTGGTTATATGGAAAGAGCAGCAGAAATTGCTGATGAATTCTTAAGCGATAAAAAATTAATTGTCTTTATAAAAAATAGAAAGGGGATAGTTACTAATACTTTTGCGACAGCGAAGGGAAGTTTTGAAACGGGTAAAGTAGCTGTTTTAATTGATGAAAACTCCGCCTCGGCAAGCGAAATCTTGGCGGGAGCTATTCAGGATAATGACCGTGGAATAATAGTAGGGCGACGCTCTTTTGGAAAAGGACTGGTGCAGCGTGAAATGGATTTTGAAGATGGATCGGCAGTCCGATTAACGGTAGCTAGATATTATACACCTACAGGAAGGTCAATTCAGAAGCCCTATTCAAAAGGGAATGCTGCTTATTTTAATGAATTTGGAACTCGATATGCTAGCGGAGAATTATATGAAAAGGACAGTATAAAAATCGCGGATACTCTGAAATTTAAAACTCCAAAAGGGCGAATCGTATATGGAGGCGGAGGAATTGTTCCTAATATATTTGTACCTTTAGAGGGTAAACACGGACAGGAAAGTATTGTTTATATTATGCAACAATCGGGTTTTGTTGGCCGTTTTGTGTTTGAGCAATTGGACAAAGACCGGTCTATTTTTAAAGGATTAAGCTTTGAGCAGTTTTTAGTAAAAATGGATAAAACAGATTTGTATTTTATTAATTTTCAAAAGTTCCTAGCTGTTGACGGTGCTGTTTTGGATTTGAACAAAAATAAAGCGCTAGTGAAACGGTTTCTAATAGCTGAATTTGCGAGACAAGTTTTTGACGAAGAAAAATACTACGAGATAGTTTTGAAAGAAGACACCATGATACAGGCGGTTTTAAAAAACTACGCTAAATAAAAGTGAGAAGTATTATCTTGTGCTGTCATGTATTTGAACATCAATTCCGCCATTCCACAAACTTAAAATATCAGTAGCCACAGCTGCGCCACTTCCTGCGGCGATGGTTAGCTGACTTCTTGAACCAGCAAGTGTACCAGCAACATAAATACCGTCGGCGACTTTATGATCGGTATTCCGCAAATGGATTCTTTGTTTTTCTGTCAAAGCTTTTGGATGAGGTTCCACATATTGAAGTAATCCGTCAATATCAAATGTATTAGATGAACCAATAGCAACAACTATGGTTTTTGTATTGTAGAAATTTTTGTTAGTAATAACAACGAAGGAGGATGATTCACTTTCAATTCGAAGTACCTTTTCCTTATGGATTTGAATCACATGTGGATAGTTTTCTGAAAGTTGATCCAGAGATTCGGTTAATAAGTCCAACCCTAATTTTCCGGGATAGATCCCATAGGCATTATTGAACAGCGCCTCCTGGAGTGCTGAATTTTTTTGGTGGGCTATTATTCCTATTTTTTTATTTGAAGCAAAAGGCTTGTTTTTAGCAGAACCCATAATAAGGGCACAAGAGACACCCGCAACCCCACCACCTATAATTAAAACATCAAACACAGAAATTATTTATTTTTAGATTTTTCGTCAATCATTTTTGACATTCTAAAAATCAAAAGAATAAAAACAGCACAAAAAGAAGAGGCAATACCTATTAGTGCTACCATACTGTCTCCTTCAAACAGATGATTAAAATCGAGCAGTGTAATGTTGAAAATGATTAAAGCTAAAGCTAAAATAACTAGTACAGAAGTAAAAATTTTCATTCGTAAAATTTATATTTAAGTAAAATTAATAAAATTCGATTAAAGGAACAAACCTTTAACATTAGCTGCAAATAATTTAACAGCTATTGCTAAAAGTACTACTCCAAAGGCTTTTCGGATTACTCCTAAACCATTTTTCCCAAGCATTCGTTCTATTTTGGATGATGATTTTAAAACGCCATATACCAAAACGATGTTCAAAATAATTGCAATTACTATATTGACGGTATGAAATTGAGCTTTTAAAGATAATAAAGTTGTCATGGTTCCGGCACCCGCAATAAGAGGAAAAGCCAGAGGAACAATAGAGGCCGAACTGGCTTCCTCGTCGCGATACAATCGGATTCCTAAAATCATTTCGAGTGCTAAAAAGAATAAGACAAAAGAACCTGCGATAGCAAAGGAATGCACTTCTATACCTATTAGATTTAGGAATTCTTCACCCACAAATAAGAAAACTATCATAATCACGCAAGCCACGACGGATGCTTTTTCGGATTCGATGTGACCGTGCTTCGCTCTTAGGTCAACAATTATAGGAATAGTACCTACAATGTCAATTACTGCAAAAAGAACCATTCCGACAGTAATTATTTCTTTGATATCCAATTCCATGAGTTCAATTCTTTATTGGTCGCAAAAGTATTGAATTCCGGTTAGTTATATGCTAATAACCCGTTAATTTTTATAGTTTATAAATAAGTTTAGTAGACTGTAAATTAGTTATTTGAGTTTTTCATTATTTTTTTGGGTTGGGTTATTAGCAATCAGTTGTGTATAATTTATCTAGTATTTAACACACAATATTCAGATTTGCAAAGTATATTTGCAGAATGTTTCAACTAGGAAAAACCATTGTATCGGAGGATATACTCGGAAAAGATTTTGTTTGTAATTTGACTGCCTGTAAGGGTGCTTGCTGTGTCGATGGTGATGCAGGAGCTCCTTTGAGTTTGGAAGAAACGCTTATTTTAGAGGCTATCTATCCAAAAGTAAAACCATTTTTGCGAAAGCAAGGAATCGCTGCAATTGAATCGCAAGGAACTTGGGTAGTTGGAACAGACGGCGAGCACGAAACCCCTTTGGTGGATAATAAAGATTGCGCCTACGTTATGTACGACGGTGCTACGGCGCTATGTGGGATTGAGCAAGCATACAATCAGGGTGAAGTCGAATGGAAAAAACCTGTTTCCTGCCATTTATACCCTATTCGTGTAAAAGACTTTACCGAATTTGCTGCTGTTAATTATGACAAGTGGGATATTTGTGATCCCGCCTGTTCTTTGGGTAAAGAATTAGAAGTTCCTGTATACAAATTTGTCAAGGAAGCTTTAGTAAGGCGATTTGGAGAGGATTGGTATACGGAACTCGAAAAAGTAGCTGAGGAATTAAAAAAATAGTTCTCCAAAATTATCTTCTTTTTTAAAATTTCATTTCGTTTGAAGTTTCTATATTCTATAGGGCTTCAGGCCATTATTTATTTTTAAATAATTAATTATCAGCGTTTTAAAAACACAGAAAAAACGTGTTAAAAAATCTAAGTTGTTAAAAACTCAGCCCGATTGTGAATAAGTTTGGCTTTTAAAAACCGTAAGAATTCACAATCTTTGTAAATCAAATTAAGCAAAATAAACCTTCAATAATACAATTAAAGTCTAACAGATATGTCAACAAAAGAACCCATTTTACAAGAAAACAAAAATCGTTTTGTGATTTTCCCGATTAAGCATCATGATATCTGGGAATGGTACAAGAAAATGGAAGCTAGTTTTTGGACGGCAGAAGAGATTGATTTGTCTCAGGATTTGAATGATTGGAATAACAAACTTTCGGATGACGAGCGTTATTTCGTTAAACATATTTTGGCATTTTTTGCAGCTTCAGACGGAATTGTAAACGAGAATTTGGCTGAGAACTTCGTTAACGAAGTACAATATGCTGAAGCCAAGTTTTTCTATGGTTTCCAAATTATGATGGAAAACATTCACAGTGAAACCTATTCTCTTTTGATTGACACTTATGTTAAAGATGAGGCTGAGAAAGATCAGTTGTTTAATGCTTTAGAGGTATTTCCAGCAATTAAGAAAAAAGCAGACTGGGCTTTGAAATGGATTGAATCTGATTCATTTGCAGAGCGACTGATTGCTTTTGCTGCTGTGGAAGGTATTTTCTTCTCTGGTGCTTTTTGCTCTATTTACTGGTTAAAAAAGAGAGGTTTAATGCCAGGATTGACTTTTTCTAATGAATTGATTTCACGTGACGAGGGTGTTCACTGTGATTTTGCTGTTCATTTGCACAATCATCACTTAATAAACAAAGTCCCTAAAGACCGAATCAGAAGTATCATCGTAGATGCTTTAAATATTGAAAGAGAGTTTATTACAGAATCACTTCCAGTGAGTTTAATTGGAATGAATGCTGTATTAATGACGCAATATTTAGAATTTGTTGCTGACCGCTTATTAGTGGAATTAGGATGCGAGAGAGAATATAATAAATCAAATCCATTTGATTTCATGGATATGATATCCTTACAGGGTAAAACTAATTTCTTTGAAAAGAAAGTAGCCGAATATCAAAAAGCAGGAGTTATGAATACTGATGGAGAAGCTCAAAAAATTAGTTTTGATGCTGATTTTTGATTTTAGTCAAGCCATCTGAAATTATAGTAATGAGGTCTAAATGTTCTGGTTTAGAAAAATAATTCCCTCAAAATTCAGAACAAATAATTATAATAAGTAATACAAATAACCCAAAAATAGAAAAGGGATTTTCTGTTTTTTAAACAAAGAAAATTATGTACGTAGTAAAAAGAGATGGGCACAAAGAACCGGTGATGTTTGACAAAATCACAGATAGAATTAAAAAACTATGCTATGGTTTAAATGATTTAGTAGATGCGGTGAAAGTTGCAATGCGTGTAATTGAAGGGTTATATGACGGAGTTTCGACTTCAGAATTAGATAATCTGGCTGCAGAAACTGCTGCTTCAATGACGATTGCTCATCCGGATTATGCACAATTAGCTGCAAGGATTGCTATTTCAAATTTACATTCAAATACCAATAAATCATTTTCGGAAACAATGAACGACATGTTTCATTATGTAAATCCGAGAAATGGTCAGGATGCCCCTTTACTTTCAGAGGAAGTACATCAGGTAATTATGGAAAACGCTGAGTTTTTAAACTCACATATTATATACAATCGTGATTTTAATTATGATTATTTTGGTTTTAAAACATTAGAGCGTTCTTATTTGCTAAAAATAAACGGGAAAATTGTTGAAAGACCACAGCATATGTTGATGCGTGTTTCTGTTGGAATACATTTGGGTGATTTAGATTCGGTTATTGAAACTTATGACTTGATGTCAAAAAAATTCTTTACACATGCAACGCCTACTTTATTCAATGCTGGTACACCAAAACCTCAAATGTCTTCTTGTTTCCTTTTGGCTATGCAGGATGACAGTATTGATGGGATATATGACACTTTAAAGCAAACCGCTAAAATATCACAATCAGCAGGAGGAATTGGACTTTCTATTCACAATGTAAGAGCAACAGGTTCTTATATTCGCGGAACAAATGGAACTTCAAACGGGATTGTTCCCATGTTAAGAGTTTTTAACGATACTGCAAGATATGTAGATCAAGGTGGTGGAAAACGTAAAGGAAGTTTTGCGATTTATATCGAAACTTGGCATGCTGATATTTTTGAATTCCTAGACTTGAAAAAGAATACCGGAAAAGAAGAAATGCGTGCCAGAGATTTATTCTTTGCGATGTGGACTTCCGATTTATTCATGAAACGTGTACAAGAAGACAGTTATTGGACCTTAATGTGTCCAAATGAATGTCCGGGATTGTATAATGTTTACGGAGAGGAATTCGAAAAAATGTATACCGATTATGAGAAAGCCGGTAAAGGTAGAAAAACTATTAAAGCTCATGAATTATGGGAAAAAATTCTGGAATCTCAAATAGAAACCGGAACTCCTTACATGTTATACAAAGATGCGGCCAACAGAAAATCGAATCAGAAAAATCTAGGCACTATTCGTTCTTCGAATTTGTGTACAGAGATTATGGAATATACATCAGAAGATGAAATTGCAGTTTGTAACTTGGCATCTCTTTCTTTGCCTATGTTTGTGGAAAACAAACAATTTAATCATGAGTTGCTATACACCGTTACCAAACGTGTGACCAGAAACTTGAATAAAGTTATTGACCGAAATTATTATCCTGTAAAAGAAGCTGAAAATTCCAATATCCGTCACAGACCAGTTGGTCTTGGAGTGCAAGGATTGGCCGATGCTTTCATTATGATGCGTTTGCCTTTTACAAGTGAAGAAGCTAAAAAATTAAATCAGGAAATTTTCGAAACTTTGTATTTCGCTGCGGTTACTGCATCAATGGAAATGGCTAAGGAAGAAGGACCTTACTCTACTTTCAAAGGATCTCCAATGTCAGAAGGAGAATTTCAGTTCAATATGTGGGGAATGAAAGATGAAGAATTGTCTGGGCGATGGGACTGGGGTTCTTTAAGAAAAGAAGTGATGGAACACGGTGTAAGAAACTCTTTATTGGTGGCGCCAATGCCAACTGCTTCTACTTCACAAATTCTAGGTAACAACGAGGCATTTGAACCTTATACGTCTAATATTTATACTCGTAGAGTGCTATCAGGAGAATTTATTGTAGTCAACAAACATTTATTACATGACTTAGTTGAACGCGGTTTGTGGAATGAAACTCTGAAACAAGAACTTATGCGAAATAATGGTTCTGTTCAGGATTTGAATATTCCACAAGACTTGAAAGAATTGTATAAAACAGTTTGGGAAATGTCGATGAAAGACATTATTGATATGTCACGTCAACGTGGTTATTTTGTTGATCAATCTCAATCGTTGAACTTATTTATGCAAAATGCTAATTATTCTAAATTGACCTCTATGCATTTCTATGCGTGGCAATCTGGATTAAAAACAGGAATGTACTATTTGAGAACTAAAGCTGCTGTCGATGCGATTAAATTCACTTTGAATAATGATAAAAAAGCAGAACCTATTGAAATTAAATCTGAAGTACAAGCAAAAGCCGTTGCGGTAGCTGTTGAAACTTCGGTAGAGATGAGTTCAGAAGAATACAAAGCGATGATTGAATTGGCAAAAAACGCTGGTCCAGACGAATGTGAAATGTGTGGTTCCTAGTTCGCTACTAAAAGTGTTATAAATTTATTTTCTCTTTCGAAAGAAGCTTAATTAACAAAAGCAGTTATTGTAAAATAACTGCTTTTGTTGTTATTAGAAGTCCATAGTTTTTATTGTGCTCGTGTGTAAATTCGTTAAATAATTGATTAATAAATCATTACATTTGATAGTACTGTGTTTGTTTAAAAGAATACTAATCAAAAAGTAAACCCATGGGAAATCAAGAATTTAAAATTAGTGCCGATTTATTGGCTTCTAAAGTAGTACGTTTATTTAATTTTGTCCTTGATTTGGGAATTATTTATATTTTAATTCTTGCCACAAGGACTTCAATTAATATCGTTGCAGAAATAAGTAACAATGTTAAGTTACATCATTGGGTTGAAAATCTAAGTTATGAAATTCAGCTATTGTTTGGTATTTTGATTCTTATTTTTTATTTCAGTTTGACTGAAATTTATTTTTCTAGGAGCTTTGCGAAATATTTTACTAAAACTATTGTTGTGAAGGCTGATGGTTCAAAACCAAATCGGAAAAGTATTATCATACGAACCATGTCTAGATTAATTCCTTTCGAGCCTTTTTCCTTTCTGACTTCAAATTCACAAGGCTGGCACGATCAATTATCGGTTACTTATGTTGTGAAAAAAATAGAATTCCAAAAAAAGAGAGGTTTTTGATTTTAAGCTATTATTGTTAAATCTGAAATAGCTTTGTGGTTTTGAGGTTAGTTTTTTTATTTGCTGAATTCAAGTTACTAATGCAACTTTTTGGTTAAACATATAATTTGGTGTTTCAAAATTAAATCTTTTTCTCGGACGGTTATTTAATTTTTCTTGTATTTCTATAATTCTTTCGACAGT
>Ga0114962_10000215_pt1 | contig 49600 bp, 48 predicted proteins | sample C_130820_MF_Meta_FD_87017 | JGI IMG/M metagenome (GOLD analysis project Ga0114962, IMG submission 87017) | Freshwater microbial communities from Lake Croche, Canada to study carbon cycling - C_130820_MF_MetaG | ecosystem: Environmental > Aquatic > Freshwater > Lake | place: Lake Croche, Canada... | reverse complement strand
TCTTTTCGTGGTTTATGGTTTTCTGGTTTTTTGCTTTTTGCTTTTGTGGTTATATATCGTCGATATCAAAGTCCACGTGCGTCTTGCGACTAACGACGACTGCCTTTTCGACTGACTTTTCTGCGGTCTCTGCCGTCTCTTCCTCCACAGCGGTGTAGTCGAACTCGTACGTCTCCCCATCGTCGGGTGCCGTCACAAGAGCGGTTCCTGACGTCGGGTCTCGGACCAGCATCCACGCAGGGAGGTCTCCCGAATCCTTCATCGTCTGAATCTGTACATCACTCAGAATCGATGTCACCTCTAATTTCGATCCCACCAAGGAGTCCTTCTTGGGATTGAATTCATTGCCCACAAAGATGGACACAATCGAGGACGATGTGATAGGGGTGGTTCCCTTGCGTCCAAACACCTTTGGAATGCGGGCCTGGACCGTCTCTCTGCGTCCGTCAAGGTCCAACACGACCTCGATACGCCCCATTCCCAGGTGTTTGATCACGCGACCTACCTGCTCCCCCTCGGCCTTCCCCAAGGCCACCTTGTCTGCGCGCGTCTTGTTCACCGTCTTGCGTGCCTCTCCGGAAAGTTTTCCCTTCTTGGAACCTTGCTTCTTCTTGAAAACGGTCATTGAAATGATTGAAATGTTTAGAGATGTAACGTATGTGTTTGTTCTCTGGTCTTATAACTAGGACCTAATGAGGTTTCAATTTTTCCCTGGTGGTCTTCCATATTCAGACTCGATGCTAAAAAAAATCTTGACGTACAGTGTCTAGATATCATCAATATCCAGGTTTTCAAGAATCGTATTCTTGGTGACGCCTCGATTAAAGATGATGACATTCTCTGGCACGTTTTCCTTTTCTTTCTCTTTCTCTTTTTCTTTCTCCTCTGACTCGGTGCCTTCACCGCTTTCCTCGTCTTCCTCTTCCTTCCCACTACGGTCAAACTCGTAGCCTCCTCCTGCTCCTTGTTCCGGAATCTGAATGTCTCCCTTCTTTTCCACGTGCGTCATCCACTCGGGAATGACTCCGTCCTGAACCAACTCGTAGGCTTGCTGGTCCGTGAGTATGGTCTCGATACGGAAATGGGTCGAAGGCTCGAAATTGGAGGCGTCGAAGCCTTCCCCCACGTAGATAGCCACGACGGTAGTGGAGTTAATGGGAGTAGCCCCTTTGCGTCCAAAGACGGGAGGAATCTGTACCTTGATTTCCACCTGTCCTTTGCGGGAATCGATAAGGGCCGCCACGTGACCCATGCCTTCATGCTTCACGACGCGGGCAAAGATGACGCCCGATTGATTGGAAAGAATTTTGGAAGCCCTCATCGTGGCAATTTTCGCGCGCTTATCTCCGGAAATACGTCCTTTCTTGGAATGGCCCATGCTGTGCTGATTTGGAGGAGGCGTAAGGTAAATCAATTTTTACGAGTCTTGGACCGTTTTGATCGTTTGCTACGACTACGCCTTCGCCCTCCCGTCATAGGTTCTGGAAATCCAGGACGTAGGCGTACAATGGGACCTCGACATACAGGACATGTCGTAAGGGGTTGTAAACAGTTACGGTGAAATTTGTGTCCACAGGTGACAGGATATTCTACAGTTCCTGCTGCTCGTGCTTGCGTCGTTTCTATGACGACAACAATGTCGGTGGCAGATTTCGGTTGTAACGGTTCCATACATATTGGACATTCACTATTTCTTGATTTGTCATTGTAGGCGGAACGCACAGGGTTTGTTCCATCCACGGCAACCGGAACTACTTCGGGAGGTATTTGGGCAGGAAGGATAGGAAGGGCAGGCAGGACCGGCACTACACGCTCATAAAACGCAAGTGATGACGTCGGCACAGCGATTATATTGTCGTGGCCATCGGACACCTGAACACGTCGTCCCCTGAGTTCAAATCCAAAAAACGTGACAGGTTCTCGAACCTCATCTGTTGCAGGTACAACCACGCGATAGGAACGTCCCACAACCAATTGATCCGGGCGTAAGCGAGACATGCTCTAGTCTAAGGGTCTAAAATTCAGCATCCATTCCAAAGGTCATTTCCTCCTCCTTCTTTCCCACGCCTGCCATCGCGTAACTCGTCACACGCTTCTCAAAGAAGTTGTCCTTGCCTTCCAAACTAATGCGTTCCATAAAGGAAAAGGGATTGGTCGTGTTCCAAATCTTCGGGTAGCCTAGTTGAACCAGAAGACGGTCCGCCACATACTGAATGTACTGACCCATCTTGGTGGCATTCATTCCGATGAGCGCGCACGACAGAGCTTCCGTGATGAACTCTTTTTCGCACTTGACTGCCTCGCGAATCAACTTGTGGGCCTTGGTCATGCTGAGTTTGTGTTCCAACTTGCTGTACAAAAGGCAGGCGAACTCGGTGTGGAGCCCCTCATCTCTGGAAATGAATTCATTGGAGGCGGTCAAGGCCGGCATGAGTCCCTTTTCTTTGATCCAGAAGATGGAGCAAAAGGCTCCGCTGAAGAAGATGCCTTCGACCGCCGCAAAGGCCATGAGCCTCGACGCGAAATCGGCCTCTTCTGATTCCATCCAATGGATTGCCCAATCAGCCTTCTTTTGAACACAGGGGATGGTGTCAATGGCCTTCAAGAGATGTTTCTTTTCGGTTTGATCCTTGATGTAGGTGTCGATCAGAAGACTGTAGACTTCCGAGTGAATGTTTTCCATCGCCATTTGGAACCCGTAGAATTGACGGGCCTCGGGCCACTGAACCTCGGTGGAAAAGTTCTTGGCGAGGTTTTCGTTGACAATACCATCACTGGCCGCGAAGAAGGCCAATACGTGCTTGATGAAATGCTGTTCATTAGGCGTCATCGTGTCCCAATCTTTGCGATCTTTGGAAAAATCCAACTCTTCGGCCTTCCAAAAGGAACCTTCCGCCTTCTTGTACATGGCCCAAATATCATGGTGAACAATGGGAAACAAGACAAACCGTTCCTTGTTTGGTTTTAACATGGGTTCTTCCTTTCGCTTCTTCGGAACAACGATAGGATCAAGGCTGACATTGCCCATGGATCCGCTGTCAAAGGAGGTCGCACGACGACGTTGCGTCTTTTTAACGGACTCGAACGGAAGATTAGTGGAAAGCACGGTAAGAGGAAGATCTGAGGATATGGCAGGAAGGCTAGTGGAAGGCTCAAGAAGGCTCATGGTCTATCTCTGGAATCGATAAAAATCCGGGAGAGTTCGTTTGGTAAATATAGTGCTTCCGTATAACTAACCATCATTTTTTTCACTGCGTTCGCCAAAAAATTGAGGGACATGGGGGGTACCAAGGGTCCCCCATATCATGCCTGCTTCGTGGATCATAGGTCTTGGTGGTTGGATGGGTCTTATTGCCTCTCTTTCCTTGCTGAATCACAGCGTCTTTGAAGGGTCTTCCAAACTGTCTCGTTATCTTCTTCTTCTAGGACCCTTTGTGGGAGGGTCCTTTGGATATCTCAGTATCTTCCTTATCTCACTTCAATACGATATATTCGTGTCTATGGCCCTTCCGAATGTTCTTCTTCCCCTTTGTATCTTGGTCCCGTGTTTCTCCTTTGTGACCGGTCCACTCTTCTTTGTGACCGCCATCCTTGAATTCGCGACGCCAAAAGGGGTTCCAGGACCACAAGAGACTCCATCCGTCCTTCCTGTTGTCCCTCCTACCTTACCGACAGTACCCATCTTAGAAGCATCGCAAAGTCTCCTACCGTCTTCGGATGGAACGGGAGGAACGGAAGATACTGCTGTCCCTGAGGTACCCGCTATTCCTGCGATACCATCCTCCGAGACGATTGTATTGACCCCTCAGGAGACAGAATCATCAACTGGAAACACCTCTGAAGAATTAGAAGACGAATACGCCGATATGCCTGCCTTGGAAGAAATCGAACACGTTGATATCAGTGCCGTGTATGAGCCTATCTTTCGAGTAGAGGAATCCTCAAATTGAATTACGACGAGGGATGTCGTTTAATGGTTTAGTTATAATTGTGATTGCGACGTGTTCTCCTGACGGCGGTTCAATACACGATGTTTTTGTGTAGGCGTGCTTTACTACAAGCAAAAACACGCAGACGCTCATAAAGAGTTCGCAAGACGTCGCAATTAGAAGAGGAAGATCCTCTGTTCTAGTTGCGTACAACACCCACACGGATAAACTCACCGTGTCTAATACTGTACGAGACAGGCTGACGCCTTCAATCGTGCCACATTGAATTGTATGTAAAAATTGGACTCCGAACGCAACAATGGTCACTCCCGACGCAGTATATCCTATAATTTGAGTCGCCATGGCATTCTACTTGAAGGAATGATTTTTTTATCGGGGATCTTCGCTAGCCGGTTCTTGGGCGACCTGAGTTTCCGACAAATTCCAAATGATGGGTCTTGCTCCCGACGATTCCAACCAGGCATTTGTCTTGGTAAAGGGTTTGGATCCAAAGAATCCCGTGTGGGCGGACAGGGGAGACGGATGGACGCCGGCGATGAGGGTGTGAAGTGGAGACAAGGTCAAGGTTTGAAGGATTTTCTGCGCAAACTTGCCCCATCCGATGAAGACCAAGGGAGTTTCGCGGTGGGACACAATGACGGCGTCCAACAGGCGACGCGTCAGGGTCTCCCATCCAATGCCGGCGTGACTGTTGGGATTGCCTTGTTCGACCGTCAGAACCGCGTTCAGCAGAAGAACGCCCTGACGACACCACGGGGTGAGCGTGCCCACGGTGGGTGGCCACACGGCCTCTCCAAGGGCGACATCTGCGACGCACTCCTTCCGAATGTTCTTGAGACTCGGGGGAAGAGGCGTGCCGGGTTGGACCGAGAAGGACAGGCCGTGGGCCTGTCCTGGGCCGTGGTAGGGATCCTGCCCCAGAATCACGACTTTCACGTCACGGAGGGGGGTCGAAGCAAGGGCCGACAAGATATGCGGAGGCTCTGGGTACACTTGAATTGCCGCCCGACGCTCTTCGACGTGTGCCAAGCAGGAACGACCTTCCTCCGAGGACGCCCATTCTTGGACGACGGTACGCCACCCTATGTCGACAAGGTCTTGTCCAAAGGCGATCGGAGGACCTGGTGCTACGGGAGCGACCGTCTCTGGCACCGTTTCCATCAGGGCCGTGTAAAAGGCGTGGACGGTCGGATGAGCCATGATTTTGGAGGCGTCGAGCGTGTGAATGTACAGGGACTCTAGATTTCTAACACGACTCAGGGCCACGTAGGCTTGGCCGTACTCGAAGGTGCTGGACCCAATGTCCACTAGGGCACAATCCAGGGTGGCACCCTGACTCTTGTGGATCGTGATGGCGTAGGCGACGCGAAGGGGCACCTGTTCGCGATGAAGGGCCGAGCATTCGGAGCTGGTCCATCGGTGGCGTTCGATGGCCACGGGGTCACCGTGAAGGAATTGGACGATGGGGATGCCGTCGACCCGCATTGCCGTAATGACCCCGCGACTGCCATTGACAAGTTGCTTTTCAATGTCGAGGTTCATCAGAAGCATAACCTGTGCCCCCACGCACAATTCCAGATGAGGGGCATAGTTGGCGTCATTGTCTAGTTTGGTCACGTGGCGATCAAAGGCCTCGCCTCGTGGAATCTCCACGTCCGGATCTTCGGGTGAGGGCTCAATGACGGTGCGGGCCTCAAAGGCGTGAAGAGGCTTCTTGAGTGCGGCAATATTCTTTTCGTTGATGGTGTCGACGTCGGCGTTGCGACTGAAGAGCAAGGTCGGCTTTATTGTCTGCTTCTTCCAATCCAGACCCTGCCGGGTTTTCAGAAGAGCGATGGTCTCGGGACTGGGGGCTCCGATGCGACACTCGTTCAGCATTTTCTGAAAGGCTTCGTCGGTCTGTCGCTCGATCTTGTGAAGAACAACGGGGGTCAGATGGGACAGGCGCCATACGGGGCTTTCGAACGCGAAGCGACCCGGGGCGTCGGCCCCCATGCCCTTGGTCACGGGAGGCAATTGAAAGAAATCGCCGCAGAGAACAAGTTGAATCCCGCCCCAGGGTTTGGAGTTTCCGCGAATACGCTTACCGATGGCGTCTAACTTTTCAAACAAGTCGGGCGTCATCATACTAATTTCGTCAATGATGAGGAGTTGGACGCGTTTCCACTTGCTCTTTTGACGCGGTCGTTTCAAAATTTCCGCCACGAGGGTTTCGACGGACTCGCGTCCGAGTCCGATGCCGGCCCAGGAATGGAGCGTCTTGGCCTTGGGTCCGATGAGAAGAGCGGCGCACCCCGTGAGGGCCGTGACGGCGTTTGGAATGCGATGCTCGGTGGCCCACTCAACGATGCGTTGAATCAGGTACGATTTACCGGCACCCGCTGGCCCGGTGAGAAAGATGTTTTTGCCGCCTTTGACAGCCTCAAAGGCGGCGGCTTGGTCGTCGTTGAAGCCCATTGTGCGGGCTTCGATGTAAAAAGGGTGGCATTCAATTTTAAGGGGAGTGGAGGCCAAAGGAGGCAAGCCCCCTTTGGCCTCCCCCCTTTGACCCCCCAAGGGGCTCCGCCCCTTTGACCCCGATCTGGGTACCGTTAGAGGGGGTTAGAGGGGGCTTGCCCCCTCGGGGCTTGCCCCCTTAGACTAGAACCGCCCGTAACAGCCCCAACAACTGTAGAAAGGTGATAGGCTTCAGCGATCGTCCAAAGAACTTGCGAAGAGGTTTGTTGGGTAAAATCAGTCCCTCCGTATTGATAGACTTGGATTCCACAAGGTAGGTGCGAAGAAGGGCGCAGAGTTCGTGAAATGGGTAGCGACGGTCTAAATCAACTCCCGGGAATCCTGGCGGCTTGACAAGAAAGGTTTCAAAGCGAAACGGGCTCGTTTCAAGAAAGGGGATGTCACTCAACTGATTCAGATACAGGTCCTCCATGCGAGGTTGTAGTTTGACCAACTCGGCCTCAATGTGTGTAATCTCCTTGACAATCGACTCCATGATGTCGCAGAGTTGATCCATCTGCTCCTCTATTTCAAATGTCTCATCGTCTGATGAGTCAGACGAAGTGGATTCATCCGAAGACATTCTATGAATTCGAATGAAAAAGGTAGGTGACCTCATTTTTTCACCTGGCTCACGGCCCAACTGACCGGGCTATGAAACTCGGCGGTCCAATACCACGCCATCGACTCCTCCTTTGTCTTGGAGGGTCTCACGGCAATCCACCAGTGGCACGGGACCAAGATGGCGTTCCCCGGCCGTAATTTGACTTCAATATACTTGACTTCGCCGATCCACGGAATATCTTTGGTTGTCTGCGTCCATGGATTCTTGCCTCGGAGATCCGATGCGACGTTCGCCGGTATCGCACCCTCATGGGCGATCCAAAGATCCAACGGTGCCCCGTCCGTCGACACGTAGGCCACGAACTCGGCACGTACTTGATTGACGGAGATGATGGTGTCAGGTCGGAGAATCCCGGGGCTGGCTGTTTGGACTTGTGACGGAAGCCACGACCAGCATCGGAATCCATCATTCATCCACTCTTGAACGGTGTCCTCCACCTTGGAGACTCTGGCCAAGGGCTCGAATTCGGGAACTCCTTGCGGGTCCTGGACCCATGTGTTCCACGTAGTGCGGAATTTCTTTCCGTGCTCCTTCACGGTCAGCACCCACGTTTTCTGGGCGGTCTGGGCCTTGGTCCAGGGAGACAGCCAAGAAGGCGGAAGCGACCGAATGACAAGCGGAAATTGTTCCGAGAGGAGTTCGGACCATGGATGTGTCGGATCGTGATCTTTTTGGAGCACTTGAAACTCCTGGACCGAGCGCTTGTACATTAAGGCGCCGATTCCGACAATCAGCAAAAAAACGATGAGTGCTGGTACTATCATTTGTTTCTGCGCGTGGATTTTCTGTTCTTTGCTTTACGCGATGCGTTTTTTGGAAACAAAATCGCTTGAATATCCTTTTGTTTCAGAGTCTTGGTATGTTTCTTTAGGACTTTGCCTGTCTTGTTCAATTCGCCATGTTCTTCCGTACCCTTGTCATTTTGAATCGTGATGCGATCGACCATTCCGTAAGGTTTTCCTTTTTCTGGGTGACTCGTCCATTGAGAGGACATTTGCTTGTACACGAGCATATGTCTATAGAAGTCTTTTTTTTTGTTTTTTTTATGATTCTAGAAGGAGCCTCTGGTTAATGTTTAAGAGAACATCTCTGTGAACTTGAAAGATGTTAAACAATGTGTGGCAATAAACAAGGGAGGCCAGGTACGGGAAGCCGGGGTAAATACAGATTCCCAAGGCGAGGACGATGACAAAGGTCATCGGTTTCATTCGTGCTTCGCTATTTGTTCGATTCAATACCCAAGATCCGATGTATCGGAATTTTCGTTTGACGTGGAAGAATTGAATGCCATACAGAGTGCCATACACAAGGGTACTGATAATAATAATGGAAGACGAAAGAGAGAGAGAATTTGTTCGGAATAATGAAAGGACCATGGAGCAGAGATGAAGTGTGGATAGGAACACATTCGGGGAAAGTAATGCGTGGGGTGTAGCAGAAAGAAAGGGAATCTTTTCAAATTCGACTGTCGGAAAAGTGTAGGGGGCTTGACACGTCTGACAGACAAATCTATGTGCGTCCACAGTAGTGTTGGCTTGCCATTTCATTAGGCAGTCTCGATGAACATACTTGGATGTTCCCTTACAGTCGCAGGGACTGATCAAGGGATTTTTCTTTAGAGAATTCGATTCAAAACAAAAGCGACAAGACATTACACGAATTGTTTACCCTTGTCTTGATTCAATTTTTTGTATAAGGCCTAAGATGAAAGGATGTAACTGTACCAATGTACGTCTCTGTGCGTCTTACATCTGGACTCGGGAATCGATGCTTTCAAGTCTACGCCATGCTTGGATACGCGGAGCGTCACGGCCGGATTCCCGTCTTTGTGCGGGCCTGGATCGAACCCTGTTCCCATCCTGGGTCGCACACCATTCTGGATTTGTTTCCAGAGGTGTTACTCGTTGACCAAGCACCGGCAGGGGGATGGGCGGATCACGTCGAACAGGGGGACGATACATTGACCTACGTTGCCTTGCCGGCCTATCCCTCACATTTGATGCTACGTGGCATAGCCCCTACGGAGGTTCCTCTTCCGTGCCATGTGTTATTGACCGGGAATTTTCAATCAGAGCGTTACTTTCCGTCGCGGGTGGAGGTACCTCGACTATTTGCCGTGCTCCGTCCGACGACCTACGTGACTACAGCCTTTCTCCATGTGCGACGAGGCGACTACCTGTCTCCGTTCTGCCAACATCACTGTGTCGATTTGTCCGACTATTATCGTAAGGCAATTGCCTTGTTTTCCGATGACACGCGTCTACTCGTATGTTCGGACGATCTTGATTGGTGTCGTGCCGAACTGCCTCGTTTGATACCTGAAGTGTCGTGGGGTCGCTGGATGTGGGCGGACCCCGCGTGGTCTGACGCCGTCACGTGGGCGGCTATGATTGCCTGCGACGCGGGGGGCATCTGTGCCAACAGCACCTTTTCGTGGTTCGGGGGCGTTTGGAATCCGTCGCCGTCGAAACGGATTGTCATGCCCGGCACCTGGGGATACGCTCCCATGCCGGTGGCACGGGACATATATCCTGAGTGTGCGATCGTTGTCCAAGTCTAAACGCCGGAACGCGTGGCGAGTCTAAGATATGGAGAATCAAAATGCGTTTCTATACACCTTGATGCCCCTTATCACATCTTTCAGCTACATGGGTCGGGACAAGGATGCTTCGTGGGTCACCCTGCTTCCCCTCCTTCTTCCGATTCTCTTTCTGTTGCCTTGTTGGACGCCGTTATTGAAATGGTTCTCAAATCGGTACAAGGCCGTGACGACTCCCAAAAAGATGACCTTTACGGCGCGTCTACGCTTTCGTGAATGGAATCATGAACCTGGATCCCTTGTACGCAACTTTTCGGTTGTGCTGTGGGAATGGAATCGAGGCAACAAGATTGTTAATTGTCGCAACTTGATGGAAGAATCTCAGACCAATCGCTACTATGATTCCGAATTGTCCGAAGACATGACGCCTCCGATGTTTATCGATGACGAGTCAAATCGATTTTGGTGTTCCGATACACCCAACATCCATTACAGTATGTGGGTAGAACGCACAGTGGACCGTGACAATGTGCCAATGCCCGAGGTGTTTCTGCGTATCGAATTTTTGTCGGAGGGTGCGACGGTAGGACACATTGTCGAGCACAACGAACACATCCTTGCCGAGGCGAAACGCATTAAGGAAGAGCGTTCGGTGAAGCAACGGGTCCTTGTCAGCACCCTCACGGAGGGCGGGGAGGAAAAAACACGCGGACCGGCGTTCATGTCCTATGAGTTTCACACCACCTCGTCCTTCTCCAACTTTTTCAGCGAAGAGGCCGACCTTGTGTTGAAAGACGCCCGGTATTTTCTGGACAATCGTGCCGAATACGAGCGTACGGGACGTCCTTGGACCTACACGGTGCTGAACGAAGGACCGCCGGGTGTGGGGAAGACCAAACTTGTCAAGGCACTGGCGGCACTGACGGGGTACACACTCATTGTCATCAATTTGTCGCATATTCCGAACGCACGCGTTCTTTACGAGGCGTTTCATATGTCTGTGCTTGCGGGAGACAACGTGCCTCACACAAAGCGTCTCTACTACATTCCCGAAGTGGACACGCAACTGTTTGATATTCTCAAGACTCGGACCACTACGGGAAGACAGAAAAAGACGGAAGCATCACCTGCTGCCAAACTGTTACTAGACGATGGAAAAGGTGGGACACAGGGTCCTACCTTGCCTCCAGTCGATTCCAAGCCGACGCTTGGTGAAATCTTGAACGTGCTCGACGGAGTTCCAGAGCGTCACGGGCACATTCTCGTCCTCGATACAAATCACCTGGACGAGTTGGACCCTGCGTTGATTCGTCCAGGGCGCGTTGATCGTATTGTGTCTTGGAAGCGGATGAGTTCGGAGGCCACCCGACGATTTTTGGAGCACCAGTACGGAGCACGAATTCCGAAATCGGTTGTCCTTCCGGATCGGCAGTTCACGGCTGCGGAACTTCAAGCACGGGTGGGGGGGTGCGATACGTGGGAGGCGGTCGTCCGAGGATTTGGTAAAAAAAAATAAAAGGTTAGATTATACAATGAACCGAAACGCTAGGTTAGACCGAGATTGCCGTGCCATTATGACTTGTGTAGAAACATTTCCTCAGAATGAACAAAAGAATCGTACTCTTGAACAGATAAAGGATGGTATCAGAAATAACAATAATAGTGTTGAAGATATAGTCCATTCTTTAGTAAACTGGGAAAATTCTACTACACCGACTCAAGGTCAGCGGATCATGAACCTTGAAAATAAGATTAAAGCTGCTAGGAGAAATTACAATCCTCCACCCGCAGTTTCCAATTTTTATCAAAACGCGATAAAGGCGGCGAAAGCAGGATTAACAGTACCTGTCTCAAGTCGTCGCCGTAAGAATCGCAGTAATCGCAGTAATAAAAAATCACGAAAGAACACTCGTCGTTAATAGGCTTCCCGTTCTCCACCGAATGCTATTTCAAATACCCGCAGGTCTAACTTCGATTTGAAGCATTTCATGCCTCTTGTCGAATCTTGAAGAAGATGGGACACATACACCTTGTAATGTTTTGGAGCACAGAGTATTTTTTTGAAATCGGGTCCTTCTGGGTCCCTTCCGGGTGTCCCTTCTGGGTCCCTTCCAGGTCCCTTCCGGGTCCCTTCTGGGTGTCCCTTCCAGGTCCCTTCCAGGTAAGCAATTTATGACAGCAGAACTTCAGGCCCGGATGATTGTCCATGGATTTATTTCTTCCCAAAAAAAATGGAAAGGGGAAGTAGAAAGGAATGAGTTTATCCGATAATACTATATATGATGGAACAAAAGAAAAAGCAAAGTTATTTCGTGACGAAATTAATAAGTTGTATACTCCAACTTATACTTCTATTGGTGATATACTCGAGAGTAAAGTAGGTAAAACGTGGAAAGACATTAGAAAAGATTTACCAGACTGGGGATTCAAATCGAAAACAGGGTCTAGTGCGTATTCGCCAGGATCGAATAATAATTTTGAGTATAATCCTTCTAACTTTGAACAAGATGCGTTTTCGCCAAGATTCGATGCGCTTTCGTCAAGTGCGTCATCAACAGTCGGTCCACAAGTACCAGTGTGTAATGATACTCCTTCTGAAGACCACGAAAAAGAAATTTGTAAACAAATATCAGTTCCTATTCCTAAGATACGTGAAATATTGACGGAAGTTTTTCGTCTTGAAACTGAGGAATCTGTAGCAGAGTTGATAGCGTATTTAATCGAAGCGTGTGGTTTGATAGAGACTGGGACTGGTCCCAAAAAAAACCATCCTAGAAAATTGTCGGCAGAACTGAAATCTTCGTTTCATGAATTTACAGGATCTATGAGTGGATATACAAAGTATATAAGCACGTTCCCTAGTGTCGATTTCACTAAGATTATACTTGACGCAATACCTGAAAACGAGGATACGAATGTAGTTGGTAGAACAAAAGTAGTAAAATTAATGAATGCTTTCCGAATTCTACTTCAAATTAGGGAAAATATTGTAGCACACTATTGGGAACCACAGGAATCTAACTTGTGTGGTCAACACGCTGGAAACCATATCTTACAAGAAGGTAAATTGATATTTTTAAAACATTATGAAAATACAGCTAATGGATTGCTCATCGATAAAACAACTCGTTTACCATTAATGGACGGTGATGAAAGGGACGCATTACATCCAGATATTCAAATTAATTTAGCACATTATTTTAGTGAAGCGAGTGTGCTTAGATTCGGGTTGCCTAAAGGAGAAAACTTAGAACCCTATATTGCTCGTAACGATGGATTTTTTGGATTTGAAGCTCTGGGACTTTTATTAACGAAATTATTAAAATTTAGGAAAATAATGGGGGCTACTCCACAAACTAAATATGACACACTTCTCAAAAGACACGCATTTATTAATTCACCTGAGCAGTTAAATGTTCGCCATTTTAATTTTTATTTAGGCAATTTATTCAATGTAGATCAAATCCATTATACTGCTACTATTCCTACATCCTCAGGCCCAGATTCTCACTCGCGCCAAGATAGGTTCCAGTATTTGGATAGTATGCACACTTCCAAACCAAAACAAGAAGGTCTATATATACCAAATAATTTTGCCAATTCTTTCTTTATATTCTATACATCAGCATCTTATAAATCCTTTTCAGTAAGAATAAAACCTTTGGATATTATTGCCCCTTCTCCAGAACCGCACCCAATTCCTACGTGCGAAATTGAAGAAGGTTTTATAATGGCTGAAAACGCAGATCCATCCAGAAAATACGTTGTGGTGGAAGTAAATAAAGAAAAATATGAAGATGATCCCCGACGTGAAATAACGGGAGGACCTTTATGTGGCATTCTTAAACTAATTAAAATAGAAGAGGGTGGATCTCCCGCTACACCACCATTTGAAATGATTGATGTACAAAGTACTCTCTATCAACGTACTTACAGTTTGGCAAAAGAAACAAGTAAGGTTAATGATCCTCTTCAACTCTTATTGGTACAAAATAAAGAAGAACGAAACTCAAAACCACTTTTTTTCCAATTTAGTAACAATTCAATCCCTAGGATATTAGAGTATTTACTTTCCGAAGAGGATGAAACACAAAAAAATTTAGTTGGTGAAATTCAAACTTTAGGATTTTCAAAAGCAAAATCAATTGAATGTGTATTCATCCATCATTGTAAAACTCTTAAAGATATTATAGATAAATTAATTGTTGGTACTAGTCGACCAAAAAAACTTATAGTTGCGGCTCTGAATGATAAAGGAAAATCAGAAAAAGAAATTATAAACTTATTTTTAGATTATTTAAAGGTATCACTTGTTCGAAAAGTTGTTAATGGAAAAATAGAATTTTTAGGAGATCTTCAGTTTGACCAATATTTTTTAGAACCTGTATTCAAAAATTGTTTAAATGGTACAAATGAAGACCAAATATTCTCAGACGAAGAGAGTAATAAACTTTATCAAGAAATATATTTCAAAAATCCACAAGGAAACCCTAAGACTCAACTACAATTAGATGAATTTTATCAAGGTGATATAGATGATTTTAAGAAATTATATGTACGATTTTACAATAAATCAAAGAAATTAATGACAACATGGCCTAAATACTTAAATGAGAGAACAAAAGTTATAAATGAAACACATGATCCTTTGTTTAAGGGAATGAATAAAACGTTAGAATCCGAATTTGAAAGTGCAGAATTGAAAAAAACAAACGCAATGTCCAAACCTGCTACATTATCTTTGGAAGAACAAGGATCTGGAGCCAGTTCTTCAGGTCTTACTGCTAAAACCCCTCCTCGTAATTCATTACGAAAACCTTCGGCAACAGAAGTACCTGAGTCAACCCAAACTGCTGAAAATATGTTTGCAAGTTTATCACTAGAACAAAAGAAACAATTTTTAAAATATATGCGTAATTTAGGAAAAAAAGGTGGTGCTCGTTCCACTCGTCGCAATCGTAATCGTAAATCTCGTAAACATTCGCATCCTTCGTTTTCAGTAAGTACTCGACGTAATCGCAATAAAAAGACGCGTCGTCACTTCCGTCATTAATCGATTTGAAGCATTTCATGCCTCTTGTCGAATTATAAAAAAGGGGTATGGTAGATGGACTCGAGTCGCTGGACAATGATAATGAGACCGATTGACCCGAAATCTCTTCCCTTGGCCCAAATCGAAACAAACTATGCGAACACTCTCAAGGGGGCTAAAAACACTCAAGGGGCCCGAGCCGCGTTTTGGCAAACAATCAAGAACAAATACACGTCGTCTTCCGGAGTTGCCGGGTCGGCTTCTTCGTCGGCAACGCCTTCGTCGGCTACGCCTTCGTCGGCTACGCCTTCTGCTTCTACCTCTTCTTCTTCTTCTTCGTCTTCTGCTCATCCAGCAACACGAACTCCAGCGGAACAAACAGTTATAAACTTCCCTACCCTTGCGAATTTGAATGCCTTGATTATTGAACGATTTCCGGCCAGTGCTTCCGGACCCGACATTACAGGACCTTCTACTGATCCTGTACATCGTGTTCCGCCTGTATATAAAAGTGTCATGCCCGGACTTCAATCGATGGATACCATTGGAGATGGAAATTGCGGAGTTCATGCCTTTTTGACCTGTACCTGCCCTGCGTTTCGAACCTTGACTGATTCAGACAAGATAACGTTCACTGACTACTGTCGCACAAACTTACTAATTGCGATTGCCCAGAAGATACCAATGCCACACACTCCCACAACCTTTATTAGGGAATTAGCTGCGGGAAAAAAGAATTATTTAGAACCATCAGATGTTATACAAATCTTTCAACTTTTTGAAACTCAAGTATGCGTATTGGGACCTCTTGTTGATGATGGATTCTTTTTTGCCAAATCAGTCTTTGCTAAAAAGCAGATAGGTGATTATGGAGTATTGAATCCTTATGGGATAGAAAATTATGGAATATTAAATCCTAACAGACCAGGTGTTGTAGTAGCCCCTGTTGCCAATACTCAGTATTATATAATCGTACATGTTGCTGGTAATCATTACATGTCTGTACAATACACTCGTCCTGGAACCACACAATCTTCTTACACCGTTGAGTTTGAAGATCCTGGGGATATTATTATTGACCATTCTCCCTTGGAAAGTAATGAAGACTTGGAAGACCTTATCCTAGAAGAAGCAGCAGGAGAAGCGACGCCTCTCTGTGATGTGAGAGAAGTCGATCCTGGTGGTCCGAATTCGTTTTATGATTGTGTCTACGACGCTCTAGAAGAAATGCTAGATCGACGAAACTTACATTCACTTGAGGTGTTTGTATCACGTCCCGGCATCAATCTAGCAACGCACGGGATATATGACAAGGGAATCTTTGCGAGAAACCTGCGAGGGAAAATTGCCACCGCGATTCAACCTCAATTAAGGCTGATTGTAAATGACTTATGTAGGATAAATGCCGGAAATCCTGACAGAACAGCGATATTGGAACAATTTCCTCCACAGTTTCGAAGCATATTGGACCCTGTGGTCCCTGGGTATACCGCCTGTTTGAATGATGCCAGTAAAAACAAACTCGTAGGGGTCCTCCAAACCATGATTCGAGCAGGAACGGCACCCGCAACCCAACTAGAAGAAAACGAAACAAAACGATTACTCGGCATTATTGGTGTTTATTTGGATGTACGAGATGTGGAAGTACGACCTCTCAAATTAGTGTATAGGCCCAATCGCATCACCTTGTTCCTGTTTGACAATCATTTCATTCGGTACAGTTTTGAAACTACTCCTCTGGCACCTTCTGCTACTTCTGCTACTTCTTCCTCTTCTTCTGCTTCTTCTTCTGGAATAAACAGTAAGTCGGCAACCTTGAACGCACAAATGCGGAAAGCAAATAAAGAAAGACAAGCAGCATACAAACCAAAACCAACGTCTTTTCCCTTTTCCACTTCTTCTGCTTCCTCTTCTTCGGCAACAAACGAATCTCCTTTTATCCTCAGACAAGGCTACAAAAGTACAACAGTTCAAGAAATCAGTGAGAATGTAAACTACTCGCCAGAGTATAAACCAGACTATAAAGAAATACAGACATTAGTGAGTTATTGGAATACGGGTGCTACATCAAAAGGTGTTTTGACAGGTAGTCTTTATGGGCAAACCTTGTCAGATATTATATCAAGGTTAACTGAATCATATAGCATAACAAAAGCGAACCTGGTTACGTTTCGTGACGCTCTTTCAAAACTACCAAAAAAGGGCGGAAAACGACACACCCTTCGAAAACGAGCCACACATAGGCGACCAACCACTCGTCGCCATTAGTTTTTTTCGGTTTTACAAAAAATTGAACACCTTGTACTACAAGATAGACTTGTGGTACAATGCGTTTTTCAGATCTATCATCGCTCGGCAACGAGTATGCCGAGCAAGCAAGAACCAGTTTCGGCAATCATTTCCATATCGCATCCCTCTACGTACGCGGAACCTTGCTCGCAAGGGCCACGAATCGCGTGGGGTCTCGCACAAAAGGAGCCGGATTCAGCGACTTTACCATTCACGCGGAACGGGCCGTGCTCAAACTTATCGATCATTCCCTTCTCAAAGATGCCGAACTGGTGGTCGTGCGCATCAATTCCCAAGGACACTATCTTTCGTCCAAACCTTGTCACAGTTGTCAACGAGCACTGACCGCTGCTATGAAAAAATGGGGATTACGTCGAGTGTATTATTCGTGACGAGCAACGATTTTTTTGCCTTTTTGCCTTCCGTGTTTTTCGTTTACCGCCCGTGTATAAGTTTCGTATCAAGGGTTTCCTTTTTGTTTCTGCCTCTGAAATCTTGCGATTTACAAGTCTTCTTACAAGTTTTGGTTGTCCTACAACACTTTCTATGTCCGTAACATTCTTATTGTGAACCTCATTATACTTCATATAGGATGCCTTTCCTGTATCCATGAATCTACATATAAAATTATAATACACTCCTGGTCGTTTCGCTATACCATCGTCTCCAATTTGAAGCAGTTGTTTTTGCGTGATTGTAAAAAACCGTCGTATATTTTTTATATAAGTACCCTCTGTCTCTACATCATGATCATATAATTCCATTAAATCTATATTTTTTTCTGTAAACTCGCGTAATAATCTGTCTATGACTACTTCTTTTGTTGGGACTATGCTTTCGCTATACATCGCATTAAAACAATCAACAACTGAGTCATCTAACTCATTATGGATAAAGGTAATCGGTTTTTTTAGAGGAGTTTGTACTAATCCAAAATGGGAAAGGGCATTGTCACCCTCTGCCCAGTCCCAATAGGCTTGCGTGTCCGATAAAAACAGTTCATATACAAAGTTAGGGCATAGATCACCAGGTTTATATATAACAACCGAACCTAATTCCTTGACTAGTTGTTTCGTATTTGATAAAGGATTTCGAAACAGGTCCTGTTTCTCGGAACTACCAATCACGTTCAAACCATCGATGACATGTCTCATGTATATTAGTTCTCCGGGTTCCGCTTTGACAACAATCATACAATTATCTGGAACGATAAAGACAGAATCAAAATCATTGAATCCATCGTTACTGATTGTTCCAATTGTTTGTTCTCTTGCTTTGAATTTTCCTGGTAGTATTTCTTGACCCGGTGGTCGAAGTTCTGGTTCTTGACCATGTCCCAGTATAATATACGCGTCGCTCGGAGCAAACGCCATCTAGTTAGACTCATTAATATAACTGGCAGAGGTGACGATTACTCGGGACATAGTTGTTGAAGGTAGTTTACTTCGCGACGATCCAAATTCAACAATCCTTTATTCACACACATTAGAATGGAATAAGCACATGTTCTTGCTAGATCAGCACGGCCTTTTTTTAATGCTTCCTCTATGAAGTAATGTTTGATCGTACTATAATCTTGAACTGGATGGTGATAGTTTGTTAGAATTGAATAATAGTCACCATAGTAAATATTACATAAATCTGGATACCGATCGTAAAAGTAATTAATGATCTGTTCTTCTGCGTGTCCAACACCATGAAAAAGCATTTCATAAAAGATAGAAATACATCCTGTGTAAAATCTACTTATATAGTTCGCCTCGATTGTGATGCTTCCTGCTGCTATACCGCAATATCCACCTTGAATTTTATGGATGATGCGATTGTTTAGTTCATCGTGACCACGATAGTGGATATAACAAAGGGATATCTTTGGTAAAGGATTATTTAGGATTCGTTGGAGTCCTGATCCAAACTCACGCAAAACGTGACTGCCACCAAAATCAATCCAAGTGTAAAAAGGTGTACTGAAAAAGTTCTTTTGGTGTGCAATATTTAAAGCAAATATCTTGAACACAGTTGCTAAAAAATAGGAAGACGTAATACGATCAGTTGTGTAACAATGAACCCCTTCACGATTCTTACGAATAATTGGATAATTATCCTTATAAAAATCATATTCTGTGAATGGTTTAATAATATACTGTGTGAGATCTGGATCACTCACTTCCTTGTCTCGTATAGTTTTGATGATTGGGTAGGTAGTCTCATCACAAAAAATAACAAGTGGGTTAAAGATTTTCAATGTCTCAACCCCCTTTTCCATATAGAATGATTCAGGTCTTACTTCCGAGGTTGTATCGGGAAGGATGCTTAAATTAAAGTAAAAAGTGACCAAGGTTGACTTGAATAAATTACGTTTATAGATTGCATTATATAGATATTGAAAAATACGATTGTCATATTGTCGATCAACGCCTTTCACCCGATAATGAAAATGAGTATCCTGATTGACTGTAGATTGTATTGATTCTTTTGTTATGCTAACGGTATTTTTTATTAAATCGAAACGTTTTGCTGGTAAAACAGGAATGTCTCTATTGAATAAAAATTGTCCTAATGCAACATCATCCGGCAAATCCTTATCAAATTCTGATCTTGAAGCACAGAAGAGTTCAACAATGTCCCGCGATATAAGAATACCTGCTCCAGAAGGAAAGGGTTTGTTGAAATATGGATGTAACGCGGCTTTTTTTTCAGCATATGTAACTATACTTGCACTTACACACTTGGTTTGTGGAAGAGTCTCACCTAATTTGAGTAGTTCATTGAAATTCCAGAACGAACTCAAATTTGTGCGAATCATATAATCAAAGGAATAATGATGTATACAATAGTTCATTGCGTCCAAGGTTTTTTCAAGTATACCGGGTACGAAAGACTCTTTCCGTTTACAATAAAGTGTATCATCCTTGAGCACAACCTCTTCTAATTGATCAGGGTTCGCTCGAAGAAATAAGGTGTAAATAGTTGGAACCGAATGTACATATTTACGGAGAATTTGGCGATTTTGTTCATAGCAGGGTTGCCCATCGCTATCTATAATCAAGATCACGAATTTGTAATGTTTTATAGAATTTTTGTATTTTGAATAATCCTTGTGGTGAAAGTAAAATCCTTCTGATCGTGCTTGTAGTTCCGTCTTATGCTTTTCGTGAATTTGTAAAAATCTATTTACTGGATGTGACGTGAGAAGATGTTTGTAGTCTGGCTTGTTGATAATGGCTGATAACACGACTTCTTCCGGAAAAATAGAGAAAAAAGGCCAGCCTAGTTTAACCATTTCATAATATTCTTGTATAATGCGTTTGATAGCAGGAGTTTCAAGATTCAACCCAAACACAATCGTCTGAATATACACGGCATCTTCAAGATCTGTGTTTGTTAGATGATTGAGAAGTTCTATGGTTTGAGGCAATACCATAGCCTTCCAATTATTGGAATGTACTGTTTGTGCTAGAATTGATTCAGTGTTTAATGTATCAAACAATGCTTCAGGATTATTCAAAGCATAACATCCCGAGTCAATCCAAATGACCTTTGTAAATCCCTTCTTTTCAGCCTCCAGCATCATAAAAATTTTAAACGCATACGGGACACCTACATACTTCATTTCTGTACCCGTGGGATTAGGAAAACCACCTGTAAACAAATAAAAATATCCCTGAAACCCACTTGTTTCCAAAGATTTTAGAATTTGCTGGGATATAAGAAATCGTGAGTTATTTTTTGTATCTTGGATCGTATGAGAAAAAGGGACACAGCATACAAAACACTGTTTTCCATCACCCCCGTTTCCAATTTTATAAAGTGTTTTTGTTGGTAAGCGACTATGATCAATAATTGTTTGAGTAATTCCTCGTGAAATACGATTTCGAAAATCTTCCTGACTGTAAAAATTATTTTGAGGCGCATAGAGTCTCATTAACTCGGCGTCTATATTTTTCTTATATAATTGAGTTTGGATATTTTGGTAATCTTCAAGAGTATAATCATCCTTTTCCTCTATATCAATAAGAAAAGGATTTGAACCAATAGATTCTGTTGGATTTTTTGGAGGGGGATTTGTATCCATGGTAAAAAGAAATAGTATACCACGTTTAGACCAGCAGTTTTATAGTCGCAAATACAGACTCTCAGGCTGTGCAATGTCTCGCAGAAAGTACTCGGGTGTGCCTCGCATACGGTGGAGCATGTCCACGTCAGCCTTGTAGGTGGCAATCGTGATCCATTCATTGACAAGACTCGCAACTTTCAGGAGCCCCTTCATCAGGTTGCCCTCATAGACCTCGTGACTGGCCAAGAGATCGGGTGCGGTGGCGTCCATCATCCATTCCGTGGCAATGGCGACCCAGAAGGTGGACAGGCACCAAAACTCAGGAGGGGAATCAATACCGTACTTGGCGTCAATCACACGTCCTTCCTGTCCCCAATCGTCAATCTGAAACAAGATGGACTTCATGCGGGCCGTGATGTTGAGTTCCCGTGGATCGACGCTCTTGTCCAGTGCCTCGCGGTCCACAATAAAGGAGGCCAGAACACCCACGATTTCTTCAGGAGGTGCGTCCTTGAGTAAGCCCGACTCATAAAGCCGTGCGATAAGAAGAGGATTGCCTTCATTTGCTTCCGTCGCCAATGTGCCGAACTCCGTCAAGGTCGGAGTCCCCTCGGCGTCCAGCGTAACAGCCTTCCAGGCTTCCAAGGCCTTGAGAAGATAGGCAACGCGACTGGTTTCCTCAGGGACGCGCATCGCGACCAGACAGGCCTCCGCCTGTTCCAGATCCTTGGCCGACTTTTTGTACGCGGTGACCCTTTCTGCTTTGGCAGACCACACGAGTGTATTGTGCGTCTCCGTCCAAGCCGTCAAAGCCGCACGAGCCTTCTTTTGCGTGGCGTTGCGCGTGGTGCGAACCTGGATTTCCAACATCTCCTTCTCCTCCACGGCGTTGATGTCCTCTTCGGGTGGGGCCACCGCTACGTGCTTGGCACGGAGGGCGACGACTTCCGCCTCGTAGTCGGCAAGGGCTCGGTCTTGCTGGACCTTCCAGTACGAGTTCTTCACCACGGCCTCCCAGAGAGGCGTTGTGCGCGTCTTGCTTGCGTGAATGGCCTTGAGGAGAAAGTTGTAGTGGAATTGAAGGCGACTTTTCAGGGGCGTCAGGTGGCCGGCGATTGATTGGCGCAACTCGTCGGCGTCCACGGGTTCACGGGCGGGCATATACAGAACGACGCCTTTGGTGTCCTTGCCACGGCGACCGGCGCGTCCCGCCATTTGAATGTACTCTTCGGGGCGCAGGGGGCGAAAGCCGCCCTCTTCGGCGCCCGAGGGTTTCTTGAGGTCCAGAAAGACGACGGTGCGGGCGGGCATGTTCAGGCCCACGGCAAAGGTCTCGGTACAGAACAGGACTTTGAGGAACCCCTTGGTAAAGAGGAGTTCCACTATTTCCTTGAGCAAAGGATGAAGACCGCTGTGGTGAAACCCGATCCCGCGTTCCAGAAGACGTGTGAGTTGATGGTACTGAGGAAGCGTCAAGAGCGTGGTGTATCGGTGAAGATGGAACCCAATCATATGCTTGACGGAGGCAGTCTGGTCGCTAGACAACAGGGACCCCTCGATCTGCTCGGCGTATCGCTCGCACTCCTTCCTCGAAAACAGGAAGAAGAGGGCAGGAAGCAGATCGCGTTCCTTCAGCAGGCTCACGCACTCGTTAAGGGTGTGTTGAAAGGCGTGGAGTTTCACCTTGCCGGTCGATCCGGCGACGGATTCGCCGGCACGGCCGGCCGCGCGGACCTTGTCCTTCCAGTCGTCGTGGGACTTGAAGCGGGACTCGCGGTCTCGTAGCCAGGTCTTGTAGGTGTCCACGTTTAGCGGGGCTTCGTCGCCTTCCTTGAGGATGCGCATCGGAAGGGGCGATTGCGTCGGGTCGTAAATGCCGTGAATCAGGGGCACGACGCGATGGCTCGTCTTGAGAAGCACAATAGGATGGGATCGAGCGGTGCCGATCCAGTTGGCGAACTGCTCTGGGGCGGCCAAGGTGGCGGACAGAAGCACAAGACGAATCGTGGCGGGAAGCAGAATCAGAATCTCTTCCCACACGTGTCCACGGTCAGGGTCATTGATGTAGTGGGCCTCGTCCACAACAACGGCTCCCACGTCAGCGAGGGACAGTTGGCCGGCGGCGCCGAGTTTGGCCGTGGTGGTTTCACGCTTGTACAGGTGATTCAGAAGAATCTCGGCGGTCATCACAATGATATCGGCTTCGGGATTGGACTTGATATCGCCCGTCAAGATTCCGGTACTATTGTCAGGAAAGAGACTCTTCATATCGCCGTATTTTTGGTTGCTCAGAGACTTGATGGGGTTTATGTAGAGGACTTTCTTTCCTTCCTTCAAGGAAAAGGCAATTTGGTATTCGGCGGGCAAGGTTTTGCCGGACCCGGTCTTGGCGGTAATGAGAACATCGTGACGGTCGTGAATGGCCTGAATCGCTCTCCGTTGGAACCAGTCCAATGGAAACGCGTAGGAAATAGCGGGGGCTCCCTCAGGAGTTGCCACAGGTTCGGAAGAGTTTGGAACGTGTAGGAAAGACATGCTGTGCTTCTTACACGGTGGTTGGATAATGTTCAATTTTTGCGGGGAGTTGCCGAAGGCAACCGAAGGCTACCTTCTGCGCTGGCGTCGTGTTTTTCGTGCGGATTTCCTGTTTCCTCCTCTTCCTGCTGGGCCACTCGGTCCGGCCGGGTCACGCGGTCCCGCTGGTCTTCCGCTGGCGGCACTAAGCCGATTTAGTTCTTCAATACGTTCTTCTAACAATCGCTCGATCTCGGGATTTTGTCCCCTTATTTGTTGTAATGGAGTAGCCCATGTACTTCCAAGAAAAGGATTAGCTCTATGTTCCAACAAAAGTTTGACTACTTCCCATCTACCATTATAACATGCTTCAAATAAAGGTGTACGTTCATTTGCTCCTGTTCCATTTATATCGATACCCGACATTATATGTCGACGAACATCTTCTATATTCGAAGTTTGTATGCTATACAAAAATTGTTCTTGCTTATATCTTCGAATTGAATCTTCAATGTGCCGTACTATTTCTTCATTCTTTAATTTTCGAGCAAGATCTAATACTGTCAATCCGTACTTATTTCTATTAATTTGAAATACTTGTAGGGTATTAATTCCTCTTAATTGTTTGATTATCTCAATGACCATTGCAAGATTTCCCGCTTCAACTGCACGCATCACAGGAGAATATCCCTCACTATCTTCGTAGTTACAAATCTCTCGCCAATCATGTTCTATATACCTTATAATTTCTGGAAAATTTAAAGCAATTGCGAGTTGAATTGTGTACACAATTGAAGAAATTCTATCTTCCTTCGGAACCGCGTTATTAAATATATAATCAAGTAATGTATCTCCAGCACGTTTGATATTTTTATCCATCATTGCATCTTGAATATTCGCCATAAACGTTGTTTTTAGTTCGTTGGACCGTGCTATTTCTGCGGGTGTTGGCACTCTCGGTGCTTGCATATATAACTGTCTCAGTTTTTTTATGGGATCGTTTTATCTAAGAACCGATCGTAACCAAGTATACATCTCCTTTGCTGACTTCGGGGGATGTTTGAGCGAGGTCAACTTGTTCACGATGGGTGTGTATTTTGGATCCGTGATCTTGTGTTCGTGAAGAAGTAACGCAACAGTGATGCCCAACTGATACAGGTCCGAGGAAGGACCGTACTTTTTGAACAGGATGTCTCGGTCCTTGGTGGTCTCAAGGGCGTCTTTGAATTCCTGTTCAATGCGGTGATACAAATCCTGGTACGTGTTTGTATTGAACCAATCGTTGTACTCGTATTCCACACCAATGTAAGGGTAGAACCGGGACATGTAGGGGGTCAGACCACCGATGTAGTACCGCATGGGGCTGGACATCGGGACGCCTCCTCCGCGGCTCTTTTTATCCGTAGAAGTCGTGGCCCCCCAATCGATGAGTTTATAGCGTCGACCGCATCGCACAATGTTGGTCGGCTTGATGTCATTGTGTTTCAGTCCGTGGGATTCGAGTTCCACAAGGGACTCTGTAATGTCCAACAGGAAATCATCCAGTTTCACCTTGTACTTGGGGTCGCACTTGTGGCCAAAGATGACGTAGAGCGTCTCTTTGGCCTTTTTTGCTTTTGTTATCTTTTGCGTCTTCTTGGATTTTGGGGCTCCTTGTTTAATGGCCGTGAATCCAAGAATCGGAAGGTCACGGAATCCGCGGATGGGTTGAATTGTAAGGAAGGTGTCGCTCTTGGCCGGGCCAAAGGCTTTCAGCACCTGGCGATTCACCTCGAGCTCGTCGCGAAATTCGACCTCCTGAGTCTTCTTTTGCCAGAACTGCGGGGCCTTGACGACCTTGCCAATGAGGTTCTTGGTTTGTTTGAGGAAGGCTACGAAGGCATCAATGTCCTTCGGGGTGTCCAAGGTGACGGGATCGGTGAGCGTTTCGAGCGTCACGACCTTGTACGCATGATGCTCCAGAAGTTTATAAAGGGCGTCCGTATTTCTGGGAGTGACGCCCACATTGTAGGCCTTACCGTGGGCCCCTTCTCCTAAGAGCGCTCCTCCTCGCTTGCGTGTTTGGGAGACCATCTTACTTGGGGGGAAGTTTTTCAAAGGGGCCAAGAACAGTGGGGGCCGTGAACACAGCCAGGGCGTCCAGGAGCCGGGTCTTGTTCAAAATCATGGCGACGTGTCCTTCCCCACATTTGAGAAAGAGTCGCTGGGTTTCCTCGGGCGTGAAGAAATTGTAAATACGACAGACAATCTCCATAAGGTAGACAATGTCTTCAAAGCAGTAGCCTGCGGACCAGAGTTGAAGAAACGCAGACAACGTCGCGACGCGGTCATTGGCAAGGGAGGCGCGTCCTAGGCGCTCCAACTGCTTTACGGGGGGTGCGTTAACGATGGTTTGGACGTCGGCCGCTTCGACCTCGGTCATACCGGTGGCTTTCAGCATTTGATGAAACAGTTTGTATAGGCGCGCATTGCCCAGGCACATACTCATCATCCAGGCGTGGGCTTCTTCCGAAATCTTCAAGGTCGAATCCTTTGTGAAGAACGGGCGATTCATCAATATGTTGACAGGAAGAAACTGAAGCATGACACACCGACTTTGGAGCGGTTCAATGAAGGGCTCGGGTCCCGACGCCACAAACAGGAATCGCACGTAGGGTTCATAAATTTCTAGGATGCGACGCAGGGCCTGTTGGCTGACAGTCGGAACAGAGTCGGCGTCGTCCATCCAGACCCAAGCCTTGGCTGAGGGGTAGCGACGGGCCCGTCGCACAAACTCCGTCAAGGTTCCGCGAATCGTGCCGATGCCACGGTCGTCCACCGAATTCAAAAGCAAAATGTAATCCTTGTGCTCGTCCTTGGGGACGCCGTGTTTCGTCAGATAGGCATTGAGAAAGGCGCGGGTCATCGACGTCTTGCCACAGCCCGAGGGACCGAAAAACATGAAATGGGGCGGGGCATCAATGTGCTCCTTTAGAAAATGAACAATGTGGTCTTGGCCAATGAGAGAATCCATTAGTTCCTTTTAGGTGGGGGTGGTTTAGACTTTGTGTTCAAAGAATATTTGATTGAATCAAAATGTATAAACGCATGATTTTATATAAATGTATCTCTCCATCACCAGGACCCCCTGCTGAATCTATAAACACTTTTTTATACCTTACATCGGGTTTGTTAAACGCGTTGTCCAATAATTCGGTATTTATGTCATACCAACTCTTTTCCAACGTATACACGGCTTTATTATAGAAAGGTTGTTCAACAGTATATAATGATTGTGAATTTTTAGAACAAATACTATGAATAGAGTCCATTAGCTCTGAATACAGACCCTTTCCGTATATGAAAAATTTTCCCGCACTCAATCCAGGTGTATGCTTCGGCAATGCTTCTAATTCTTCCTTTGAAAACGATGCACCGTAATAAGAATTGCTTATATCACGGTTTTCTGGATGAACATAGATTGTATTGTGTATCATTGTATCTGTAAGGGTATGTAATGATTGTAGTATTAGGATATCAATATCACAATACATGTAGATATCCTGATCATACTCAACCTTTGTATACTTCATCATCATACCTTGTTCCATTGTCTCAGGGGACGAGGAAATTAAACATATCAAATGACATGGTTGTATAGACATGAGACTTTGGAAGCATACATCATTATTTAAATATTCATATGTTTCAGTATCGATTTTGATTCGTACCAAATCTTTTTCGGTAAGACCCCCACGCGTAAAACACATGCTTAACCAGTGGAGAAAGATGGGAATATATTGATTTTGATTTAATGGTCGATCTTTCAATGTGAACAAGACACAGTCCAAACAAATCGACATTCTATGCTTATATAAAAATAATATTCAAAAGATGTAAACGCAAAAAGTGGGGAAAAAATGAACTTTATTCAACGGTCTAAACCGTACCTTTACAAAGAATCGTAATATGGCAGACTTTTACAAGCGACTGGGCGTGAGCCGTGATGCGAGCCACGAAGAGATTCGACGGGCCTACAAGGATTTGTCCAAGGAACTTCATCCGGATCGTCCAGGTGGAGACGAAAAGAAGTTCCAAGCGATTCAAGAGGCACACGAGGTGTTGTCGGACACGGGACGACGCAAAATGTACGATATGACGGGGTCCGATGTGGGTCAGGGGCACGAGGCCATGAGTGGTATGGCCGCGGGAGGCATTCCCTTTTCGTTTATGGGGGGTCCGTTTGGAGGAGGTGGACCCTTCGGTGGTGGACCATTCGGTAGTGGGCCCTTCGGTATGCCAGGTGTCAGCGTCGACCTCGGCGACATGTTTTCCCAGATGTTTGGAGGACGAGGAGGTGCTCCATCGGGTCGTCGGCAACATCGCGGAGGCAAGGGACCGAATAAGCATCACACCATCGGTCTTCGTCTGTCTGAATTTTTCAAGGGTCACGATATCAAACTCAAGTTCAACCAGGCACGCAAGTGCGACGATTGTCGCGGGACCGGTGGAGAGACGGAATCTTGCGGAGGGTGTCGTGGGTCCGGGCAGAAGACGATGATTCGCCAACTGGGACCCGGTATGATGGCGCAAACCAGTGCTCCCTGTGACGAGTGCCACGCAGAAGGGCGTAAGATTAAGAGTGCGTGTAAGGGATGTGCCGGCAAAAAGTTTATGGAAAAGGAAAAGCAGTTGGACATTCGCATTACGCCTGGAATGCGGGAAGGGCAACAGTTGACCTTTACTGGCGAATGCTCGGATACAGTCGAGTACGACGAACCCGGCGATGTTGTCTTGACACTGGAACGCACTGATCTGGGTGTCGGCGATACGGACGAGTTCGAATGGAAGGGCGACGATCTGTGGATTCGAAAGACGGTGTCCTTTTCGGAATCGGTGCTCGGGTTTACGGTCACGCTTGACAATCATCCCGCGGGGTCCAAAACAGTGTCGTGGCGCGGAGGTCCATTGCTTCACGGTGCCGTGCTCAAATACGAAGGAGGAGGGATGCCCTGCTCCAATAAGAAGGGATTCGGTCACCTATACCTTCAGATTTTAGTGACGCCTCCTGCGGTGACGCCATGGTCCGCCGAGGACGCAGCCAAACTCCAATCCGTGTTGGGAGGAGCGGTGGCCACCTTGGCGGAATCAGAGCCCCTTCAACTATCATCGGCAGAGCCCAAGTTGAACATTGATCGTACCTAGATTTCTTACATATGATTCAGGACGTATCTTTGAAAGATACACTCTGAATTGGGTCATCGCACACTCTAATAACGAATCTGGTTGGCATACTGTTGCTCGGCGTAGGGGTTGCTGGGACCCTTGAAACTGGGGACCACCTGGTTTTCATTGTACCACTGGGGGTTCAGGAAGGCGGCGGGTTCCTCGGCGGGGGTCAGAATCATACTGGGGGCGCCGACGGGGGCCATGCCACCACGCTGCTTGCGGGACGCCTTTCGGCCCTTTCGTGACGCCTTTCGGTTCTTTCGCGAAGCCTTACGGGACGCCTTTCGGGAAGCCTTACGGGACGCCTTTCGGGACGCCTTACGGGACGCCTTGCGACCCTTTCGTGAAGCCTTGCGATTCTTACGGGATCCACCGCCCATTCCGTACTTGCCAATAAAGTTCGGGAGTTCGTTGAAGGCCGCATCCAGGGGCGCAATGTTGGCCGCCTGGTGCATGTCCTGGGGAAGGGTCTGGCTGAATTCGCCGGGGAAGGGGGCTGCGCCACCCGACTGCCTTCGTCGACGCCCTCCGTGGAAGGTCTTGGTCATGGCCGCGAACTGCTGTCCCTGGTTCAAGGAAGAGGCTCCGCCTAGAGCCGCCGAGCATTCGGGACTCGTACATCCGTCCGTTTGATAGTTATCCTTCCAAGCACTCATGTCTACCTGTGTCTTTGAAAAAAAACGCAGAAAGACAGGATTCTTATGATAGATGATTTATGCGGGAGCCGAAATGGTCTTCTTCTTTGTGCTTCCTGAGATAATGTAGATACTGTTCTGCGTGACAATGATGAAATCTTCGCCAATCTTGAACTTCTTCTCGATGCCGGAGGTGTACTCGGACTCGGAACGCACAAGCATCTGCTCCTTGGTGGTCGCGTCCTCACCCAAAAAAGCCTTTCCGTCGCGGGTATCAGCATAATAATCCAGCATGATGGGCTTGTCGTGCTCCATTGCCATGCGAGAAGCGTGTCGAAGGGTCTTGTCGCTTGGAAGGCTGGCATCGGTAATGGCAACGGGTGTGGCAGTCAACGCCATGGGGGTGGTTGTGCTAGTGGACATCGGGTTCTGTTCGGGTAATCGAAGGTTTTCTCTTAAATTTTACGCGCTACTAATTCTTACAATATTACGCGGCACTGGATGCTTGATCCATCCCGTTTTTTCCGGCTTGCCTTTTGGCTTGACCGCTTCCTCCGATTCCGGAAGCATATACTCTTTTCTTAAAACCTCCTCTTGATGTTTCAAGAAGAGCCCCTTGATAAACAAATAGGCTTCCTCCGTTTGCTGCATTGTGCGTCCACCGGTCACAATCACATTTCCAGTTTGAAAGGAAGAGATAGTGATTTTCTTACACGCGCCAATCTTGGTGCCATCTCCAACCCCTTTACATAATTTTGGGCATACACAATGTCCGGGAGGTGCGTCAGCTGGTTTCTTGTCATTGTAGAAATATTTGGCCTTGACCCCTTGATAAATGGCGGCCTCATAACTCGATGACAAACTATAGTTGTCTGCTAGCACTTTATGAAGAACATCTCTGCGAATTTTAGCTCCAATATTGAAATCTGTATTAATCAACTGCGTCGCCTCTTCCGTGATGACCGGAGGTCTGGCAAAGATGGGTCCCGGACACGTAGCAGTCACGTGCGCGAGCAACCATCGCAGTGCTCCCGAAGCCATCTCTAGCGTCTTGACACCCGTCATTTGAATGCCACCATTCTTGAATAATTTGATATTGATTTCCTTGAACTTGAGCGGAGCAACTTCTTTTCGAATCACGACGGTTGTTTGATTGTAGAAACTCGTCTCCTTTTCGGAAGGTTTCATCATAATATCCTTAAAGCACGTCCCTTTGGTCTTTCCTCCGTGGTCCATCTTCAACACTCCCTCTTTCAGAATTGCGTAAGGTAGAATCGTAATTTGTTCGAACAAGGTGTCTCGGAATATATCCGTCCCGATATCGGCGGTTGTTGTGATGGTGGATACGCGAAGAGGAGTGAAACTCAATTCGGGTTTAATATAGGATAGGGACTCCATGTTGACTTGTTTCTTGATCGGTAAGCCTTCCCTCGTCTATCATTTTTTATCGCAAGCGTTTATAGAACATGGCGAAGACCCGAAGAGCCAATCGAAAAGGAGGTGGGTATTTGACCGACCAGCAAATGTTTAATCCCGGCGTCCTTCCTCCTACTAGCATCCTCCCTGCTCCATCGACGAATGCCACTGCCTATGCGATTCGCCCGGTCTTGTCTCAGACCTGGCCCACGCCTCTTCTGACCCAGGGAGGTCGTCGCCGAAGGCATCGGGGTGGAGGGTATCTGTCGGATCAACAAGCGTTCAATCCAGACGTGCTTCCTCCGACCACCCTTTTTCCCGCACCTTCCACGGCTCCGACTGCTGCCGACATTCGTCCGATCTTGACGGCCACCACCACTCCTCACCTTGGTGGATCTAGGAGACACCAGAGGGTCCGCGGAGGATTCTCCCCAAGTGTAATGGGAAGTTTCACTGCCAACGCCCAAGCCGCGGTCGTACCTCTTGCCTTGTACGCCGCCTACCACACGCTGGTGCCCAAGAAGGGGTCTCGTCGCTCTGCCCGTTGTTCTACCCATCGTTCTACCCGTCGCTCTTCTTCTCGACGTGCGTAAAACAAACCTGGGCCGTAAAGTGCGTTCAGAAAGGATAGGTTCTATCTAAACGCACCCCCGTGATTCTTAATCATTCGAATGGAGAACAAATCGGACTATGTGTTTTACGCACGGACCGTCAAAGCATCCCCAATTCGTACCTTGATCGACGCCGTGAAGGACATTCTCACCGAAGTCAATCTGGAAATTGACGCAACCGGGATCAAGATCCTGGCCATGGATGGGACCCACACCATCTTGGTTCACATGCGTCTCTACGCGGATCGCTTCGACGAGTTCCACTGTACGGAAAAGAGCATCCTTGGAATCGACTTTGTCAACTTTAACAAGATGGTGAAGCAAATCAAGAACGAGGACTCCCTTCTTCTGTTTATGGAGCGCTCCAACAAGTCCCGCCTTGGCATTCGAATCATGAACGGAGAAAAGCAGATGGTGACCACCAAGTACCTGAACTTGATGGAACTCACGGTGAACCCCATTGACATTCCTCCGGTCCAGTTTCCATCCGTGATTTCCATGCCCTCCCTGGATTTCCAAAACATCGTCAAGGATTTGCTCCAACTCGGCGACAAGGTGGAAATCAAGTCTGCGGAGAACGAACTCAGTTTCCGCTTGGAAGGAGGTGAATTCGGGTCTCAGGAAACGATTTGCGTGATGCCCAAGACGCAAAAGGAGATTGTACAAGGATACTTTCTCCTGAAGCCCCTGAGCCTTTTTACAAAGTGTACCGCCATGTCGACGGACATTATGATTTTCTTGAAAAACAATTATCCCATCATCGTGGAATACTCGGTGGCGGGACTTGGGGAGATCAAGTTGGCCCTTGCACCTTCTGCTCGCTCCGGATCGACGGATGTTAGCACAATTTCTCATTCCTAATTGGAAGCCATTACAGCCTTTCCATTGTAACAGCCTTTCCATTGTAACAGCCTTTCCATTGTAACAGCCCCAATCATCGTATTTTTATGAAGGACTATGTCAACATACTCGTTCATAAAGACTGCGTCAGACAAAAATTGAGATATCCACAGGCTAATATAACACCTTCACCCGACCATGTCTACTTCCGTATCTACGATTCCTGTTTCTGCTTCTGCTATGACTTCCGTACCTTCCGATCTTATTTCCGTGGGCCCCGTAACCTTGTATTATCACGGTCAAAATGACGACGATTGGTCGTGGCCCAAGTCCTACAAGAAAATCGGCACCTTCACCGACTACACCGAGTTGTGGGGTACCTTCAAGCGTATGACAGAACCTCAGTTTATCGGAGGCATGTTCTTTCTGATGGTGGATCCTTATCTTCCTGTCTGGGAACACAAGGACCATATGTACGGAGGCACCTACTGTATCAACATCAAAGAGACCGCTGCCTTCGATACCTTTCAAGTCTACGCCGCCGCAATGGGAGAGCGTCTTGTCACAAAAACCGAGGCCAATCGTATTGTTGGCATCAGTATCAGTCCCAAGAAGGGCTTTCACATTATGAAGATTTGGAACGCAGATGCGAGACACTCCAATGTGAATGACATCCATCTCTATTCATCCGACATGAAGGCCTCGGATATCCGCTTCCGTGCCAACACGGATCAGCGCTTCTAAACAAAAACACAAAAAAAGACAAAAACCAGAAAACCAGAAAACCAGAAAACCAGAAAACCAGAAAACCAGAAAACCAAAACCATTTTTCAATGTATAAGCATCATAGATTCAACGTATATCATCTGTTTCTTCCACGCCTTCCAAAAGTCTTCCCCTGCTTTTTCTGCCGTATCTCTACACTCTTCCAACCGTGTCTTCATTTCCCTTGGAGACGGAGGAAGGCGATGGTCCTTGTACATGTACTCGGGGGCCAAGAAGACGGTGGGAATCCCCTGACGTATCCAAAATTCACAGTCGGGAAACCCATCACATCCATAATCGGCACCGGAATCGGTGCGTCGCAACTCAGGAAGTGGCGGAATCATGTACGATACTCCATTAACGACGACATTGGTCAGGGTTGTATTGGGTTCATGAACTGGTAGTGCATCCGGAACCAAGACCAACTCGCGCCATAGCAAGGATCGTTGTTTGCCTGGACCCGGATCCACCTCGAAACAGATCCCCGGCACAATACGTCGTACGGTTCCCTCCACAAGGTTGCCGGACGTCGACCGTCCTCGCATCACCGTTTTATGTATCGTAATATCGGAAAGAAGAAAGGAAGAACTCATTATTACTACGTGTTGTATCGAATATCGATAGAACATGTATCAATTTTTTCTTATCTTGGCTTACCTTGGCTTACAGTTCATACACAGATAGAGTCGTTTCTTCTTGTCTCCTGACACAATGGATTGGACTTGTTTAGGCGTTTGACATTGATGGCAGATCGGTGGCACTACTTCAATTTCCTCTGATTCGACCGGAACATACACGACATTGGTCATAAGAGGAACTTGGGCCTCTTTTTCTTCGACAGTCTTGGATCCAAAGAGACAGTTTCCCATTCTATTAGGGTGAGTGTATCTCTTTCTAGACCAAGGCGGTTGTGGCATCTGTTCCTTCGTCGTCGGTCGTGTGAATTGTGGCACCCGCGATCGGAATGTACCGATGAAGACTGAGGGAGGCCAACAGAAGAAGTTGAGGAAGTGGCAAGGTGGGGACTGGATTGGCCCGAAGTCCTCCAATCCAGTCGCTCAAGTCCACGGTACCCTCCGTCTGGTGCTCTACGCGGAGAGACAAATAGGGCAACCGGCGAAAGCGTCCTTCTGGTGGATGCCCGATCTTGGTAATGCGGTGAGTCTCGGCATCGTAGAGAAAAGCCGTCTCTTGAACGGAAGCGGGAAGATCAACAGTCGCAGGAAGAATACGTCCATCGGCTAGAAGGACCAGACGTGCGGGTGCAGGACCCAGCCATGTCCTAGTTTCACCTTTAGTATATTCCCATACCTCTTGAAGGTAGACAGAAACTCGTTCGTAAAGGGCGATTGCGGAAAGCATTCTTGAGGAAGTACACTGGGTTCGGTTTAGACCTACCCTGTGTTTTTTTCGGGTATACAATGTAGATCAATGAGTTCTCTCCACAAAAGACATACCGAGATTGAAATTGGAAAATGCTATGAATGGAACGTACTTGGATTACCACAAGACGTTTTTAATAGAATTACGATTATGTATGATGGGAATGGCTTAGATGAATATAAACTATTATATGGTTCTACAATGGGAAAACTCGAATCTTTAAAACAAGGTAAAGGAAAAGACGATATTAGATATTGGACAGCTAGTTTTTCATCTCCGGATTTTATTGGTGGGATGTTACATATAACAATTACAGGAAACGAACATCCTATATTTTTTGAAGTACCCTGTAAACCATTAACTGTATCAGATGTTATCCTCATTAATTATGGACTTAAAAAACTCAAAGATTTTTTAGATCCGGAGAAATCAAAGAAACCTATACCGAGAAAATCATACATGGATCTTAAACTTGGAAAATGTTACAAGTGGGATTTTAACGCCATGCCGGGTAGTATACAACCCCGTATCAGTATTTTAAATAGCGAAGACAATAGTTCGGATGCTATAAATGCCTGCGAAGGAGAATTTATTGGAATAAAACCAGGAACTCCAAATGTAGCACTCTTTCGTTGTCCATCCTATGATGTTAATGACATTATTAGTATTAAAATTACAGGAGGTGCTCTTCCATTCTTCTCAGAAGTTCCTTGTTCGACTATGAATGGGCATATTGGAGGAACTAGTAAAAAACGTTCCGTAAGAAGACGTTCCGTAAGAAGACGTTCCGTAAGAAGAACCCGTCGTTCATAAAAAAAGATGTTGACCGTTAGGAAAAAAAAAAGAAAAAAGACACCCTGGATATACCATGGACCCGCGTATGTTCGAAGCATTGGAAAATGCTAAACAACATGTCTATCATCTTGTCATTGCAAGTGGTAGAAAACATATACTATCCGAAGCCGCACGCCGTGACCTCGGAAGACAAGCCTTACAAAAGCAGTCCGAAGTTGTTCAACTTCTCGAAAATATAATTCAAATGGCAGAACGCACTGGTAATTATGGTCTAGCTCATCGATATCGACAGGAGTTAGCAGAGGCGAACAAAGACCTTATGCAACTTACACGGGAGCAGAGCAACGCCCGGTCTCACCCTTCATACCGTTCTTCAAGAAAGCGGTCAACGCGAAAGAGATCCACAAGAAGAACCCGTCGTTCATAAAAAGGTCTACGGTTAGGAAAATAAATAGAATTCAGATATAGACAATGGCATCCACTAACAACGAAAAAAAATTAGAGGAAATTACTAGTCAAATAAATAAACTTATTGCTGCGAATGATTCTGCTGATGATAATCAACTAAAAGAATTAGTGAAAGAAAAAATACGTATTTACGATAAACTTTTACATGAATTATATAAAAAAGTCGAACGAAATCAAAAAAACGCAAGAAATACCCAAGGGGTAAATCGCAGTGGTACCGATCTAACCCGTGCTAAAACCTTAGAAATAGAACAACTAAAAACCATAGGTCTATTAGATTATCTTACTGAATATGGTCACCTTGGCGGTCGTTCCTCCCACAGAAAGTCTCGACGATCAAAGAAACATTCTAAGAAGCGTTCTACCGTCGTTCATAAACACGTCAATGACAGTGCCGTACGAAAGAGGAGTTCTAACACAGCGAAGGCAAGGACCAAGGATACGATCCAGGATCCAGTCACTGCGTAGAAGCAAACAACAGTGACCCCGTACGTGAGTACAAGTGTTTTTCGCACAGAAAGGCTCGGCTCTTCCACCACCATGCGACACAGAAGGGGGTGAGGAATCAAGGTACATGTTGCCAGAAAGGCAGATCCAAATAAAAAGAGGTTGTTCATGAATCTAATTCAAGAACAAGGTCTAGTGTTTATACCTAAGACTTTGTAATAGCTTCCCATCGAGCAGGAATAATAGCCAAAATCGTCGGAACGGGGGCGTCCTGTACTTCCAAACACGCATCTACGAATTCCGCTGCCCGCTTATCCAAAAGTCCTTTCGCCTCCATCCACACAAACACGTGCCGGATAAGTATACAAAAAGGCGTCCGTGCGAGTCCGTCTTCCCAGACACAGATGGACGTCCCTGGCTTGGCCGTTTCCAACCGTTCGAACCAGGCGTCCCATTCATTGAGTTCCGCGTTATATTGAATGGCCGCCACAAAGGACCGAAGATCACCTCGTTGAATCCGAAAGGTGGTGTCCGAGGGAATCTTGATGGCGTCCTTTTTCAGACCTTCGGCTTCCTGGATTTCCAACAAGGTACTTCGCACGTGTGCGATGGGGACGTGGCCGCAAAAAAGGGCAATACAGCGGGACCTGATTGCGACGTGGACGCGATACAGGGAGTTACAGAGGAAAAGGAAGAGGGGGGCGGTTTTGTGGCCGTCGCGGTCCACGTCGTCCAGAAGGGCACGGAGGGAGGCTTGGGCGGGTTCCGTCATTGTTTCGACTTCGTCAAAGATGACGAACTTGCGCGTGACGCCCGGCCAGGTCGTTTGCGTGAACTGAAGGATGCGCTCCCGAATCACTTCAATGCTTCGCTCGTCGCTGGCGTTCAGATACAGGGTTGACAGGGTGGGGGAGATGCCGGGGTAGGCCTCGTTCGCAAGGGCAAGGGCGATGGAGGTTTTTCCGGTGCCAGGGGGGCCGTAGAGGATCGTGGGGGGAAACCCGACGCAGTGGTGGGCGATGACGCGCTCAAACACTTGCTTGATTCGTTTGTGGCCTTTAATGTCCGCCAACTTTTGCGGTCGATATTTTTCCGTCCACACCGAGGACATCCTTGCCCTACCCTTGTGGCTTCGAACTTTAGACCTGTGGTTGGTGCGGTTTTTGGGGGATGAGTTGCTGAACGCAGCTTCTGTCTGGCCGGCTGCGAAAAAATGAGGCAAATGGTTCCTTGGAACAAGGGGCAGAACCTATGGACTTGACAAGCAAAACACGAGCCGAGTTGATTGCTCTTTGTAAAACGCATGGTGTGCGAGGATATAGTGGTAAATCAAAGGAGGAGTTAGTTCGATTGTTGCCCTCCACTTCTTCTTCTTCCCCTTCGGACCCACTTCGTACCATTGATCTCTTTGCCGGCACAGGTGCTTTTACATTGGCCTTTCAAGGTACGGGTCGTGCTCGGTGCGTGTTTGCCAACGACATGGTATCGGCCTCCAAGAGTGCCTACGACTTGAACCAGGAAGGCGGACACGCACTGACGCTCCAGAATCTTCACGACGTGGCCACCGAGTCGATTCCGGCACACGATTTGTTGACGGGTGGATTTCCGTGTCAACCCTTCAGTATTGCGGGCAAGCGGGAGGGGTTTGAAGACAAACGGTCCAACGTGTTTTGGAAGATCTTGGACATCCTCGACCACCACCGACCTGCCTGTATTGTGTTGGAAAACGTCAAAAACCTCGTGACCCACGACGAAGGACGGACCTTTGAGACCATCACGACCCATCTGAAAGATCGCGGGTATCATCTACGCTACAAGGTTTTGAACACGGCCAAGATTACAGGTGTCCCGCAACATCGAGAACGCATCTACATCGTGGGTCTTCGGTCCAAAGAAGCCTTCGACCGATTCACGCTCGACTTTCCGGACGTGCCCAAACGTCCCGTGGCCGAGTTTCTGGAACGCGACGTACCGGCGAAATACTATTATGGACCGGCCTCTAATGCCTGGGACCTGTTGCGCGGGCATATCGTGAAACAGAACACCCTCTATCAATTTAGGCGTGTCTACGTACGCGAAAACAAGAGTCACGAATGCCCTACCTTGACTGCCAACATGGGGACAGGAGGACACAACGTGCCTCTCATCTTGGACGACCGTGGGATTCGCAAGTTGACGCCACGTGAATGTTTCCGCTTTCAAGGATTTCCCGATTCGTATCAACTGCCTGCCTTGTCCGACAGCCACCTGTACAAACTCGCGGGGAACGCCGTGTCTGTCCCGGTGGTGCGATTGATTGCGGAACGGTTAGTGGGCCTCATCGCTGAAGCCGTGTGAGTGCCGTCTGAAACTCCTCCTTTGTCGGAAAAGAAGGGGGGGGCACAGGTCCTAGACACATCTTCATCGCGTGGAGTTGGCTCTTCTTCAGCGTCTCGGTAAATTGTTTCTTGGCGTGTCTATAGCACTTGTCCGGATTAGGTGGTTGACAGGCTTTTTTATTGGCCTTGTAGGTCTTGGTCAAAGCCGCCAGCCGTCTGCGTCGATCAGGGCCGGTCAGGGCTGCCTTGTCTGCTTCATACTGATCGTCCAAGGCCTCGCATTCTGCCGAAGGAGTCGCAGAGGCACAGGATTCGGCAACGGTGCGTGCGGCGGGTGGGGGGATATCCCCCACGGGGACCTGAATCGTGTGAAACTCGGGTTGGGCAAAGGTCGTCGGGTCGAACTCGCGGTTCAAATAACTGATGAGACCCTTGGCTTTTTCCTGGAACATGGTCTTTCCTTCCTCGGACAATGTCCCTCGTCCATCCGCATAACGAGCACGAAAGTAATCAAAGGAAGGAAGTCGTTGCTCCTCCGTCGGAATCAGGGTGTTCAGAATTTCAAACAGTTCCTTCGGTGTATTTGTGATGGGTGTTGCCGTCATAAGCAGGGGCCGAACAGACTCGGCACCTGAAATACGATAGGAGTTCAAGATGTATTTCTGAATCTTGGAAAATTCAGCGGCTTCTGCGGGGCCCAGTTCGCCATCCTGTAGCTTGTGAATCTCGTCCATCACAAGAAAGGTTTTATACAGCGGATCGCGATTGCGGGCATACAACTCGGTGCCAAGTTGATTTCGTCGTTGAAGTGCGTTTTGGAAGGTGCGATAACTGATCGGTGGAAGCATAGCACCTGACAAGAGTCGTTTACGGGCCGCTGGATCCGCGGGAAGTGTTTGGCCTTGTTGGAGAAGGTCCTTAATGCCCTTGTGACAGACGGAATCAAAGATGTTGCCGTACACTTCCGACATTAGTGCGTTACGGGTCACCCAAAGGATGCGGTATCCAGCGGCCTCAAAGGAGGCGGTGGCCGCGATGGCCATACAGGTCTTGCCTGTTCCGACGCTGTGCCAGGCAAGGAGTCCTTTGAAGGGAGACTCGGGTCTCAGATAGGCACTGACAAAGGCCTGCGTGTTGGAAAGGCGTACAGGAACGCCTGGTTTTCCAGCAACAACGGCGTGGCACTTGTTGCGAACAACAGGGGTGTCCCACGCATAATCGAAAAACAGACGTCGGACGCGATCCTGAAACTCTCGGAACGGAAGCGTTGTGAGGGTACTGAGATTACGATTCGGAGACGTGGGACTTGGAAGAGGTTCCGGGGATGGAAAGACGTACGGAATGATTTCGTCGTCGGCATCAATGGACCGATTCGGGGTGCCGGCGAGGCCTTGGGCGGAGGTTTCGGAATGTAGGGATTGCGGGGATCCAGCAAGGCCTTCCGCAGAGGTAACCGAGGCAAGGGACTGAGGAGTGCCGGCGTGGCCTTCGATCGACGTCGGTGAATCGTGTGCCAGTAAGCCTGGAAGATACGCAGGATTCGTTCGCAACTGATCACAGTACCAGGAACGCTTGGCCTTTTTCGGTGGTTGTAAGCCAAGGCGTTGGGCAACCTGAACCATGCGGGCCTTTGTGAAAGGAAAGAGTTTGGATTTCCTGCTAGCACACCGTTGAAGAAGTTCAGGAGTGAGGTCGGAAGCCGAATGAATGGCGACCAGGGTGGGACGACCTCCGCGTTGGAAATGGACTTCCGTCAAGAGATCTTCGAACTCGGTTTCCATCAAAAGGGCTTGCTCAATGTCAAAGTTGTTGATGTTGTAGTTCAAGGCGTAGTCGGCCGCGGTCTCGATCGCCATCACAATGACTTCTTTGGTAAGGTGAAACAAGGACAAATCGAGACCCGAATTGGCCATCACGACTTCGTGGGCATCAACGGATTCCTCGGACTCTGCGTCCGTGACGAAGGGAGCCGTCCGTGGAAGCATCGTAGTGTAGGTGTAAATCTCCAAGGGCCATCCGCGACGAGGAATGAAATGAAGTCCCTTTTGTCCGCAAAACCGGGTGGCACGTCCAACCGCCTGTTGAAGGTCAGAATTCGCAATCGCGGGTTCCATCAAATGAACGTACTTGACATCAAACAAGTTGATGCCTTCCTTAAAACGAGAGTCCAGGACAATGATACGCAAAAGTTCGCCATGGACATTCTCGGGGCGCTTGTTATACGTGTCTAGGATCGCTCGTTTCGTGGCGACGGTGATGGGATTTTTCCAGAGAGGCAACGATTGAAGAACCGCGAATCCATCGGAACCGCCCGCGACGGATGGTTTGGGAACATAAACAGTGTCACCTGTCCGGGTATCGCGAAGAACGCCGTTCCGTAATACTTGCTTTGCTTGGTGGCCCATACGAAAGTCAAATCCTGCTTCTTTCAGGTAACTGGCGATGGCTTTGGCTCCGTGGGCAGATTCGCGAATGTCCGTAAAGATAAAGTGCTTGAACAGCGTTCCGTGATCCCGTTGGTCCTTGGCATCCAAGCTTCGAATCTGGTCCACAAGTTTGGCATACTTGGGACTCCCCGTGGGGCGTTCAAAGGCGGGGGAATCCGGCATCTGCTTTCGGGTCAACGCCACTGTATTAGCACGCTTCCGAAGGCAAAGGGCCTTGGCGGTGAGTCGCTTCTTGGGCTCGGGCATCTTATAGAGACATGTGAAAAAATCAAGCGGGTCTAAAGTCACACCCGTGTGGCTTGACTACAGATGAGTTCCAAGCGCAGCTCGAAGAAGACCCCTCAAAAGGCAGTTCCAGAACCGGCGACGGTCGAAGAAAACGTGATTGTGTCGATGACGGCCACTGAGACAGTCGCAACAACAGTCGCAACAGTCGCAGTAGTCGCAGTACCGTCTGCGTCTCCAGCAAAGGAACGAAAGTCCTCTAAGAAGACGCCACCTGTTGTGGCCATCGTAACGCCCAATGGCATCACGGGTTCGTTTTTATCGGAACAACGGCCTCTTGTAGCTCATCTGCCCGTGACAGTGGCGGATCTTACCTTTGACGCCTCTAATTTGCTCAAGTACGATCCTGTCATCACAGAGAATCCGAATCCCTACGAGCAAGGCACGGATCGCTTGAGTTACTTGGATGGCATTCGAGAAGGAACAGGGGTGAGAAGCGACGACAAGCCTATAGAAGCAAAGGCCGCAGAGCCTACTGTCTGTAAACTCCCTTCCAACTATTCGGAAAAACTCATGGTCCTGTTTCAGGATTCCAATCGATACCAGAAACTTCCCGACAAGACAGAAGTCGCTTGCTTTTGGGACTGCCATTCCTTCACATCCCCCCCTTGTGCGATTCCCAGCCACGTTCAAAATGAGGTCTGGCATATGTACGGAACCTTTTGCTCCCCTGAATGTGCGACGGCCTACCTATTCAAGGAACGCATCGATCATCACGTCCAATGGGAGCGATATGCCCTCTTGAATAGTTTGTACTCGGAAGACGCAGAAGTTCCCATAAATTCACCGAGAGGAATTCGTCCTGCGCCTCCCCGCGAAGTATTGCGTATCTTTGGTGGAAGCATGGACATTTCCGAATACAGGGCCCTTGTCCACGAAAAGCGACTTCGCGTTGACGTTCTAACGCCTCCTATGGTTAGCATCATTCAGACGATGGATACGAAACCTATCGACTTTTATGACCAGAATCTCAAGAATGTCTTTATCAAGAACGATCTCCAGCACAAATACAATGCTCCCGGTGCGCAGGGACTCCGACTCCGACGTTCCAAACCTGTCAAGTCCAAGGAGTCCACCGTGGAGTGGGCGATGCAGATTCAGCAAATGGGACAAAATTGAATAGTTGTGCCCCGTCTTTATATCGAGCATTCGACCGATGCATCCTTCCAATAAGTCCTCCCTTCATTCTTACCGTGATTTCGCGTGTGACCTGTTCCGCCTTACCATGGCGCTAACAGATCGTCGCTTTTCCAAGGCTTCCGACCTCTTTACACGCGTCATGGATTCTGCCTTGACGCTTGTAGACGCCAAAGACACTGCCCAACAGGAACAGTCTATTTTACTCGAGACAACGCAACAGGATGCCACCCAAGTCTTGCTGGGGCGTGAATTCCCCGTTAAGCCATCCCCTCCCACGTTGGTGGTATCGGAACCCCCTCATCTTCCGGACGTTGTTCCGGCCGTGGTCGTGATGAAGGAAGAACCCTATCTTTCCAACATTGTCACGCATCGTAGTCCGTTCGACGACCGGGTGATTCAATTGACGCCTTCGCATCCCTTACAACGAATCACGCCCCACGGCACGCCTCAATTCGTGCTGATGTCGGAAGACGCACCAAATTCCGTATCGGTGGAATTCGAATTAGAGGAAGTGAATGACGACGATATGGAAGAGGAGGAAGGCTTTGTGATTGAGGAGGATGAGGACGATCAAACAGAGTCTGCTGTTGTGGACCAGGGACCTGTATGTGTCGAAAAGGTGGAGGCACCTACTGTCGAGGCGGAGGCCGACGACAAGGCGGACGCCGAAGAAGACGCACCCGCTGACGACCAGGCGTCCGACGAACAGGCGGACGCCGACGAACAGGCGAACGCCGACGAACAGGCGGACGCCGACGAGGACGCCGACGAGGACGCCGACGAGGACGCCGACGAAGACGAAGACGAAGAAACGGAAGTCGTCAAACTTGGACGTTTCAAGAAATCTTGGTATCACTGTGGCCTCAAGTCCAAGAAATTATATGAATATATTGACGCTGAAACCATGGGGGGCACCTGTGTAGGCACCTACATCAACGGAAAACTGGTCCCTCTCTAGAATGAACGCCAATCGCCTTTCCTCTGCGTGGGGGAGCCTGTGTCCTCCGGCTCAACTCTACCCAATCGTCATGACGGCCTTGATTCTGTTTGACATTTTTCGCGGAACCTTTGGTTACGCCTTGAAGCACCTTGTATGCTTGATTATCGGTACAACCCTGCTGTGGGTTCTTTGTGCCGCAAACCTCGAGTTTGCCGCCTACGCACTCCTCTGTATTCCAGTCATCTTTATCCTTTTTGTATTGGCCATCATCCTGTATGACCAATCCCTTTTTAGCATCAAGCACAGGTACAAATGCCCATGTCCTGAGGAAGAGGAGACCTGCGATGCCTGCCCCGACCCATGAACAAAATTGACTGGACCCCTACCCTTGCCATCCTGATTATACATCCGAATGGCAACGACCCAATATACAAAGTTTACCCATCAGCAACACATCCTTGAACTTCCCGACACCTACATCGGGGGGACCGATACAAGTGTGGAGAAACGGTTCGTGTACAATACCGACACCAAGGCAATCGACTACCGAACCGTTCAGTTTGTTCCCGGATTTCTCAAGATTTTCGATGAACCGCTTGTGAATGCGATGGATCAGCGGGTGCGACAGAACGGTCGCATTGCGTCTGGGACCCTTACCGATGGTGTCCCCGTCAAGCACATTGACGTGGTCCTCACCGACACGACCATTTCCATTTACAATGATGGTGACGGTATTCCAGTGGGCATTCACAAGGAGACAGGGATTGAGGCTCCCGAGCTCATCTTTGGACATCTTCTGACCTCGTCCAATTACGACAAGGGTGAGGAGAAGACCGTGGGGGGCAAGAACGGATACGGTGCCAAGTTAACCAATATCTTTTCCAGCCAGTTCACCGTGGAGACGGTAGACCATCGTTCCAAGAAAAAGTACGAGCAGACCTGGACGAAGAACATGACGGTGGTAGGCAAGGCGAAGATTACGACGGTCGCTGCCACGGTGAAGCCTTACGTGAAACTTACCTTCACGCCCGATCTGACTCGCTTTCACTGGAGTACCGAGACTCCTCCCACCACCATACCCGCGGATATGCTGGCTGTATTGGCGACGCGTGTTGTCGATGCGGCCGCGTGCTCAGGAAAGGATTGTCGCGTCACCCTCAACGGCGTCGTCCTCGGGTCCAACACCTTCCCCAAGTACATTGACCTCTACCTGAAGGACGAGGCAGGGGAGGAGGCCACTGTAGCAAAAAAGGAGAAGCGCATTGCCTACGAAGTGGCCGGTGAACGATGGGAGATCGGGGCGATTCTGACACGCGACCTTCACGGCGACACCCCTCCCGATGATCGTCACGTGTCCTTCGTCAACGGCATCGCTACGCGACGCGGAGGCAAGCACGTCGAGTACGTTAGTCGCACGATTCTGACCGCCTTTTGCGAGGTGGCCAAGAAGAAGGCCAAGTTGGACGTGACGCCCGCCTTGCTGAAGGATTCGATCGTCTGGTTCATCAACTCGACCATCGTCAATCCCTCCTTTGACACGCAGACCAAGGAGACGTTGACGACTCCCTCCGCCAAGTTTGGGTCCTTGCCGGTCACAACGCCCAAGTTCCTGGACCAACTTCTCAAGATTGGGCTTCTGGATGAAGCCCAAGCCATCATGGACGCCAAGGCCGCACGCGAGGCCAAGAAGACGGACGGCAAGCGTAAGGTGACGCTTCGTGGCATCCCCAAGTTGGACGATGCCACCCTGGCGGGAACGGCGAAGGGACACGAGTGTACGCTGATTCTCACGGAGGGAGATTCCGCCAAGACAACAGCGATTTCGGGTCTCAAGGTGGTGGGACGAGAACGCTACGGTGTCTTTCCACTCAAGGGAAAGATTCTAAATGTGATGGACGTGGCAGCAGCTAAAAAGACAGCGAACGTGGAAATCACGGCGATCAAGCAGATTCTGGGTCTGGAGACGGGCAAGGTATACAAGGATCTCAAGCAACTCCGCTATGGTCGCGTCATGATTATGACGGATCAGGATGTGGACGGCTCTCATATCAAGGGCCTCCTGATGAATCTCTTTCACTGCGAGTGGCCGTCGTTGCTCCATTTAGGGTTCCTCTGCTGTTTGATGACGCCCCTGCTGAAGGCGACCAAGGGGACGCAGACGCTGTGCTTTTATTCGGACTCGGAATACGAGGCGTGGAAACTGAGCGTCGGAGAGGCGGGACTCCGTGGATGGCACACCAAGTATTACAAGGGATTGGGAACATCCACGGCAACCGAAGCCCGTGACTACTTTACCTCGATGAACACGGTTGAGTATCTTTGGGACGGGGACTCGGCGGAGAGCCTTGACCTGGCCTTCAACAAGAAGCGTACGGACGATCGCAAGGCCTGGTTGGGAACCTACGACAAGGACCGTCATCTTCCCGTGACCAAGGGAGGGGCCAAGGTCTCCTACAGTCGGTTTGTCAACGACGAACTCATTCACTTTAGTACGGATGACAACATTCGGTCGCTTCCTCACGTGATGGACGGGTTGAAGCCGTCACAACGAAAGATCTTTTGGGCATCCCTTGAACGCAAACTGTACAAGGAGATTCGTGTCGCACAACTGGCCGGATACGTTTCTGAGCATGCTGCCTATCACCACGGGGAAGTGTCTTTAACGGGTGCCATCACAGGAATGGCGCAGATCTTTGTAGGCTCCAACAATCTGAACCTGCTGTCTCCCAACGGCCAGTTCGGCACGCGTCTCATGGGAGGTGCGGATTCAGCCAGTGCCCGTTATATCCACACGGAACTGATGGGTATCGTGCGGTCTCTTGTCAAGAAGGAGGACGATGCTATCTTGTCCTACACGGAGGATGACGGAACGCCGGTAGAGCCGGTTTCCTACTATCCAGTCGTGCCCCTTCTACTGGTCAACGGATGTACTGGGATTGGTACGGGATTCAGCAGCGACGTGCCTCCGTACAATCCGGTCGATCTGTCGCGGGCACTCAAGGCACGCCTGGCGGGGGAGGTCGTCGACTTGACCGGAGTCGAATTGACGCCCTGGTGGTTCGGGTTCAAGGGGCGCGTCATCCCAGGAGGGGAAGGAAAGCCCTGCGTGACCAAGGGCCTCTATGAGTTTGTCAACGACGACACGGCGACGGTTCGCATCACGGAACTGCCCATAGGCAGATGGACGCAAGACTACAAGGAGTTCCTGGAAGAGATGCTCAAGGATCAGGAGGGGGCGGGTGCCAAGAAGGTGGCAGAAAAGACAGACAAAACAGAAAAGAAGGCCGAACCACCCGTTATACGATTACGAGGCTACACAGCCAACTACAACGATGTGGACGTGGACTTTACGTTAGAACTGGATCCTGACTACTACCACACGGCACGCGCCTACCCCGCCGAATTCGAAAAGACTTTTGAACTCACCTCGTCCTTGAAGATGGGCAACATGGTGGCCTTTGATACGGCGGGCAAGATTCGTCGCTACCCCTCTCCTGGCACGATCCTGGAAGAGTTCTACGGGTGCCGTTTGACGGCGTACGGAGAGCGAAAGGCACACGAGTTGGCGCGCATGGACAAGGAAATTGTGGAACTCGATGCCAAGCATCGGTTTGTAAAGGCGGTTGTGGAAAAGCGTTTGGTTGTTGCGAATGCGGAAGACGCTGACTTGTTGGCGGGCTTGCGAGCACTGACCTTACCTCCTTTGTCCGGAGGGGAGGACCTCAAGGGGTACGAGTACCTTCTTCGTATGCGCGTGGATCGGCTCAAGGCGGCGGCGGTGGCCGAACTTGAAGCAGAACTCGTTGCCGCACGCAAGGCACGCGATGAGTTGGAGCGCACCACTATTCAGACGTTGTGGCTCAAGGATCTGGAGGAGTTTGATACTGCCTGGAAGCAGTATGTCGACTGGAGAATCAAGACGCAAGAGTCTGCCGTGACCCCTGTGAAAAAGGTCGTCAAGAAGGTGGTTAAACAGAAGTAAACGACCATCCATTTTTTGGCTGCCCAGGTTTGTGGACGATCGTGACAGTCGCGGTGCTGGTAACAATCGCTGACGTGTTGTTTGCCAGTTTCAACACGGATAACCCCGTCGCAGTATTTGATAGGGAAGGTCCTCCATTGACGGTGGGAGTCGCAAGCATCACGACATTGGGTGAATTAGTTGTTGCACCGACGTTGAGACCAATTGTTTCGGATAGTGAGATAATGGATTGGAGAGAGGCTGTCGCACTTCCTCGCACGCTGAGTTGCCCAGAGGCGAAGGTCTCGGCTCCTGTGTACAAGCGATGTGTGACGATGGCCTCAGTATCTGCTGGTGCTACAAAGGTGGTGTTGGCAGCGACAAAGTAAATGCCTGGATCCAGTGTCAAAGTGGCTCCTGTATAAAGCGTATTTGTAATGACCATAGTGGTGGAGGCTGTGGCAAATCGAGATACGTAGGTAATAGGGGCTCCGTTATCTCCTTTGGGTCCTTGTTCTCCTGTGGGGCCTGTATCGCCTTTGGGTCCTTGTTCACCCGTAGCACCGGGTACATTTGTTCCGTCTCCGGGAGGACCCGCAGGACCTACGTCTCCCTTGGGACCCGTTGGGCCCATGTCGCCTGTGGCACCCGCAAGACCATGGTCGCCTTTCGCACCAACATCTCCCGCTGGTCCTTGTGCTCCTGTGGCACCTACGTCGCCTGCGTCACCCTTGGGTCCTTGTGTGCCGATGGCACCTACATCTCCTACATCCCCCTTGGGTCCTTGTATGCCGGTGGCACCAACATCGCCTGCGTCCCCCTTGGGCCCTTGTGCGCCGGTGGCACCAACATCGCCTGCGTCCCCCTTGGGCCCTTGTGCGCCGGTGGCACCTACGTCGCCTGCGTCACCCTTGGGTCCTTGTATGCCGGTGGCACCTACGTCGCCTGCGTCACCCTTGGGTCCTTGTGTGCCGGTGGCACCTATGTCGCCTGCGTCCCCCTTGGGACCTTGTGTGCCTGTGGCACCTACATCTCCTGTATCACCCTTGGGTCCTTGTGTGCCTGTGGCACCGGGCACACTTGTTCCATCTCCAGAAGTACCTGGAGGACCCGCGGGACCCATGGGTCCCACATCACCCTTGGGACCTTGCGTACCCGCGTCACCCTTGGGCCCTTGTGTGCCGGTGGCACCTACATCTCCTGCGTCCCCCTTGTGTCCTTGTGCGCCTGTGGCACCTACATCTCCTACATCCCCCTTGGGTCCTTGTGCTCCTGTGGCACCGGGTACACTTGTTCCCTCTCCAGAAGTACCTGGAGGACCCGCGGGACCAATGGGTCCCACATCACCCTTTGGACCTTGCGTACCTGTGTCACCCTTGGGGCCTGGCACACCCACATCACCCTTGGGACCTTGCGTACCTGCGGGACCTTGTATACCCACATCACCCTTGGAACCAGCATCCCCTGTTGGACCGGGTTGTCCTGTAGCCCCTGAAGGTCCCATAATACCAGCTGGACCTGTCGCACCTGTATTAGATGCGGTCCCATCGATACCTGGAGGTCCCTGTGCTCCTGTACTTCCTACAGATCCTGTGGGGCCTTGGATTCCATCTGCTCCTGCGGTTCCTGCATTTCCTGCGTTTCCTGGAAGTCCCATAGGTCCTGCGGGACCCGCAGGGCCAGCAGGGCCAATGGGACCAACGGGACCAGCAGGGCCAGCAGTACCAGGTCTCGCGGATCCGTTTATGGTCTGATACTTGAGCATGGCTATCCGCTCGCTTGCGTTCATCTTTGTTGATTTGAGGTTTTTTTTGAAAACACAAATCAACGCAAGGGGGCTTCGCCCCCTTTGGACCCCCAAGGGGCTACGCCCCTTTAACCCCGTTCTGAGTACCGTGAGAGGGGGTCCAAAGGGGGCTTGCCCCCTTGGGGGTCTATAGGGGGCTTGCCCCCTTGGGGGTCTATAGGGGGGCGGAGCCCCCCTAAAAGAAGGGCTTGTACGGCAAGGTTCGTGTACCAGCGTTGCTCTGGTTCACTGGGTGAGACAACGGAATTGGCAGCGATGAAATGTCTTTTGTATAGGTTTTGTACATGGAAACCTCTGCCAATATCTTGGGAACACACCACTGAACGACGCGATCATTGAGTTCCTGAATTTGTCCCGGAATGTTGGTCGGAAGGTTGCGACTGTACTGTAAAAACAGGGCACGCATCGCCATGAAGAGATCATCTGTACTAACCGGGTCAATAACCTCGCCGGACCCTTCGTACACAGCCCGTCGGATGGCATTTTGTATGATTTGAAAGTTGGGAGGCGAAAAAAAGGCCTGGTTCAGAGGTGTTTTTTCAAAATTTCCTCGGATACCTTCCCCCGCATTTGAAGGGGCTTCCGTCGCATAGGAAAATCCTGGCACTCGGCTTACGTCCTCTCCTGCGGTT
>Ga0114962_10000212_pt1 | contig 49977 bp, 44 predicted proteins | sample C_130820_MF_Meta_FD_87017 | JGI IMG/M metagenome (GOLD analysis project Ga0114962, IMG submission 87017) | Freshwater microbial communities from Lake Croche, Canada to study carbon cycling - C_130820_MF_MetaG | ecosystem: Environmental > Aquatic > Freshwater > Lake | place: Lake Croche, Canada... | reverse complement strand
TTTAGAGAATACATTACGGTATTTGACCGCTAGTTCAACCGCATAAACTACGGCTTCTGGATCATCTCCATTTACGTGAATGATGGGACAGTCTGTTACCTTAGCAACTCCTGTACAATAGGTGGAAGTACGTGCATCATCAAAATCGGTTGTAAATCCTATTTGATTGTTGATTACAAAATGAATAGTACCTCCATTATAATAACCTGGTAATTGACTCATTTGAGCCACTTCATAGACTACACCTTGTCCGGCCAATGCTGCATCCCCGTGGATTAACACAGGTAATATGCTTTTTGCATTTCCTTCATATAAGGAATCCGATTTACCTCTGCTAAAACCGCCAACAACGGAGTTAACCGCCTCTAAATGGCTTGGATTTGGCACTAGTTTTAGATATAGCTTTTTCCCAGAAATAGGTTCTAATTGACTGATAAATCCTAAGTGATATTTAACGTCACCGTCTCCATAGGATTCATCTGCATCTTTGATTCCTTCAAATTCTGTGAATATATATTCGTAGGTTTTACCTAAAATATTGGCAAGAACATTAAGTCTTCCTCTATGTGCCATTCCTATGATGACTTCTTTGCAATCCACTTCTGCTGCTTTGGTGATGATGGCATCTAAAGCGGCAATGGTAGTCTCTCCACCTTCTAAGGAAAATCTCTTTTGCCCTACAAATCGGGTATGAAGGAAGTTTTCAAAAACAACCGCCTCATTTAGTTTTTGGAGGATTTTGGTTTCCTTTTCAATTGGGATTTTACGGTTTAAGACCGTTGACTCATACTCATTTTTGAACCATTCACGCTCAATTGTATTGTCAATGTAGGTATATTCTACCCCAATATCACCTGCATATAATAGGTTAAGTTTTTCTATGATTGCCCTTAGTGATGCAACCGGGAGTCCAATTTCTTGACCTGCTGCAAAGGTCACATCTAAATCAGCCTCCGTTAATTGATAATCGGCTAAATCTAAATGTGGATGCCTATCCTTACGGTGACGAATAGGATTTGTAGTAGAAAGCAAATGAGCTCTAGAACGGTATCCGTTAATTAAATTAAGGACTTTTATATTATCAGGATGGTCGGTAGTAGTTTGTCCACCAGATGGTAAGGCGTTGTTTAAAGTAGAAGCAAAATCGACTCCTTCAAAAAACTTACGCCATTCTGTATCCACGTTTTCTGGATTGGTCTTATATTCGTTATAGAGGTTGTCTAAATATCCTCCTTCTGCGTTGTTGATATAGGAATATGAACTCATTAGGTCTTAATCTTTTAGCCTTTTATTTGGACTAACAATTTTAACTTGGAAATAAATTGCAAATATAAAGATAATTGAAACTTTAATCCTTCCTTAAAACGTAGTTTAATATATTTGCACACTGTCTGATCATCGCTAATATTAACCAAAACTTTTGAGCCAAGAACGCCCAACTTTAAAGGAATTGCTGGATGAAGGAATTCAGCATCCATATTTTGTACTCTTAACTGGCCAAAGAGGTGAATTGGATGTATCCACCTATGAACCCTATGCACAAACGCATCAATTTTCTGTACTTAGCGGCTTCAGTCAAAATTGTATTGAATATAAGGACATTGTATTTAATCCAAACGATTCTACTACTTATATAGGCGGTATAAGTTATGAGCTCAAAAATGATTTTGAATCCTTTCTAACCTCTAGGAATTTGGAGTCTGATTTTGAATTTCCGCAATCCTTTTTCATTCACCCTGAAAGATTGTTTGAATCTAATTTTCCTATTGGACTTGGAATCGAGGAACAAAATCATTTTGAATTTGGTGGAAAAATTCAATTTGAGCTTCAAACGCATAAGCCTGATTATGTTGAAAATGTCAATAATGTTATAAATTGGATAAAGGAAGGCACCGTTTACGAGCTTAATTATTGCATAGAACTAAAAGCCGACTCATCAGGATTTAATCCGATTCAAGCTTTTTTAAAAATGATTAAAGAGGCAGGTAATCCGTTTTCTGCCTTTGTAAAGCATCAAGATTTGTATTGTTTGTGTTTGTCCATGGAGCGTTTCCTCTGTAAAAAAGGCAATCAATTAACAAGTCAACCGATTAAAGGAACAATAAACAGGGGTAATAACATATCGGAAGATTTAGAATTGGCTCAACAATTACAATCCAATCCAAAAGAGCGTGCAGAAAACATTATGATTACAGACCTAGTCAGGAATGATTTGGCAAAATGTAGTCAAGTAGGAACCGTAAAGGTTCCTGATTTGTGTGGTGTTTATCCATTTCCAAGTGTTCATCAAATGATTAGTACAGTGGAATCTAAAACTAAGGAGGATATCAAATTTGATCAGATTTTAAAAAATACCTTCCCAATGGGCAGTATGACTGGTGCACCAAAGATCAAGGCCATGGAATTAATCGACCAAATTGAAAGCTTTAATAGAGGTCTCTATTCTGGAAGTATAGGATATATTGATTCAAGGGGTGATTTTGACCTTAATGTAGTCATTAGATCCGTTTTTTATAATGAAAAAAGTGGGAAACTATCCATAAGAGTAGGGTCAGCGATTACCATTGATTCCGTTCCTGAGTTGGAATGGGCAGAGTGTCTATCAAAAATTAATGGACTGATTCAATTAATAGGAGCGGAGATAAAAGGTTGATTTGTCATTAAACCAGATTGATTTAAATCAATCTACTATAATTTAAATCAATCTACTCTAATCAAATTGGAAATTTCTGTTGACTTGACCAGTGAGAAATAATTTGATAAATACAAAGTGTCACTATAATAAATTAATTACGAGACATGGTGAACATCGATTAAAATTATTCTAGGTAGATAGAGTAGGAAGGAGATAAATTCTCAAAATTCTATAATTAAAAAACCGATTTAGAAAGACTTCTAAATCGGTTTTTTAATTAATTAATTCGCAGATATTGGTTATTTTTGAACCAAGACCTTTGTTACTTTTTGAATTCCGTTGGAAGTCATTTTCAAGAAGTATGTTCCAGAACTGATTCCTTCAGTACTAAGTCTATAATTATTTTCTCCTGAAGATTGTTTTCCTAAATCGATGTTTTTAACTACTTGACCGTTAACAGATATCAAACTTAGAATTACTTGACCATAATTAGGCAGGTTATAAGTAACATTTGTAAAGTCACTAACTGGATTAGGATATACTTTTATTGAAGCAGGCGCAACTGCGGTACTTACAGTAGGGTTGATTCCTACAATGGTCTGGTTATCTGCCTTCCAGAATCCTCTTCCATGGGTTGCTGCATAAAATATTGGTCCAGAACGGTAAAATTGAGGATCTGTACTATCCTGTAATTGTTTTAGCATAAATACTGGAACTCTAGGGAAATTAGCCTTGCCTGGATCTCCACTAAAGTTACCTTCTTTCCAATTACCTCCATTTAGTAAATCATATCCTGTCCAAATACCGACTTCAGTACCTATTACAATTTGTTTATGGTCTTTAAAGTTTATTTCAGCATCATATACTGGGAAATTAGGAAGGTTAGCAGAAACATTTGTGAAAGAAGCATTTGTATCCTTTGCATTAGTAGATAAATATACATGTCCACTTGTGTTTCCGTAGCTTCCTAAAGTGATAGCTACTTCGCTTCCATTTCTAGGATTAACTCCAATTCCTAATATTAAATAAGAGGAGGAAAAAATTACAGTATCCTTTACACCATATTTTGCAGGATCGAAGTCGAGTCGAGTACTACCAGTGTCAAATTTTCTATAATTGTTTAAACCAGATATTCTATGTAGTTCACTAGCTGAGCCTCCAGTTCTTACACTTGCATAAAGTACATTTCCTTCAGGAGCAAATTCCATTGTTAGTGGTGAATAGAAATTACCTGACCACTTATTAAGTGCAAAAAAGGTAGGTAATTTATCAATTTGTAAAATTTGCTTACTTAAATATATACCATCTACATTAGCAAATACAAACATTGACCTTGTTCTATCTTTTTCAGTAAATTTCAATTTGGTTTTAGGATCGATATAAGTTGTATCTACCAATTCCTCCCAAAGTCTGAATGGGGTTACAAAGGGGGCTACTGCATTGGAACCAATTCTACTTTTAAGACCATTTTTCCCATTTGCATCATCTAAGAAATCGATAAAGTTTTTCCCATCTCTTGATCTTTGCATTGATCCATACTGGCTTTCAGCTATTTTGAAGGAAGGTGAAATTAAAGACGAAGCAGTGTAGCCTCCGTCTCCACCTTTAATGGATTCAGAGTTTTTAGATGTTAAACCTTCTCTATTTACTTGTAAAGTTCCATTGTCCTGGGTTCCACCGAAAGCTAAATCAACATTATATGGATCAACTGAAACTGCATAATATTGTATTGAGGTGAACCCTGTATTGATTTCTTTAAATGTCCCATCAGTACCTAAGCTATAGTCTGTACTTTTAAATACACCACCATCAGTACCTACATAAAGTATAGGTGTTTTTGTAGAGTTATCAATTGTTAAACAATGTTTATCTGCATGGATATATAACTTATTGAAATATGATAGTGGTTGAGTCTCATCGTAATTTAGTACCGCATAAGGCCTCCATTGATAAGAATTGTTAGATAATTTACCCTCAAATAGATGAACTCCACCTACAAATATCCTATCTTTATTCAATGGGTCTACCACGATACAATTGTCATAGTCTCCTTGTGGAGATCTTGCATTTGGATCTTGAATAAATGGATCTAAGTAATTACTTCCTCCTTTTAAAATGGTTGCCCAAGTTGTACCACCATCGGTTGTTTTATAAATTCCTTCTAATCTAAAGAGCCTCTGTTGTGTAGAAGAAGCACTTGCAACATATACAGTGTTATTATCGGAAGGTGCAATGGCAATTTCCATTCTACAAGAACTTGTTGAAATTTTGTCTCCAACGGATGAATTGCCTACTCTGGACCAAGTAGCACCATTATCTGTACTTTTTACTAAAATAATGGATAATGCACTTGATGTTCCCATTGCCGCATACATTACCGATCCATCGCTAGACACTTCTAAATCAAGCGCTTTATTATATCCAGGTTGAACCTTTCCTGCAGTTAATAATTTCCAACTTTTACCTCCATCTTTAGTTTGATAAACCCCACCATTATTTCCTGCAAGCAAAGTTTGCCCGGTAGCGTCAGTTGGGTCAGCAATAATAGAATGCACATAATCCCAAGGACTATTTCCAGTATACGGAGTTAAAGGGTCGGTTGATTTTAATAATCTAAAGGTCGTTCCTTTGTCAGTACTTTTATATATACCACGTCCAATAGCACCAGAATTTCCATCTCCTCCTTGAGATCTTTGAGAAAATTCTCCTGTACCATAATACAAATCACCATTTGGTGTTTGTACCATGCATCGCCCTATACAAGATTGAACAGAATCCCCACCAGCTTTAAACCAAGTAGCACCTTGGTTAGTTGATTTGAATACTCCAGCTGATGCTCCTAATGCGTATATTACCTTGTTATCATCTTTATCTACAACGATTTCATAGGTTCTTCCACCTTGATTGTCAGGACCCATTTCCTTCCAATAAAGCGGATTTTGCTTGTTAAGTTTTCCTCTATTAGCTGCTTGAAGGGCATCTATTTGTCTCCAAGCATTCATCACATTGTCATGGGAAGCATCCCCTAACATTTGCATTCTATACTCAATTGCTCCTCCCCATTCTTGTCCGTTTTCATTTTCTTCTTCATTTTGAGAAGTGAAAATACCTTCATTGGCTCTTTCTATAGACTCAAATGTTAACAAACCAATGGATGAAACCATTAGTGCTAAACCCAAAATACCTGTTAGTAATCTTTTATTCATTCTACTTTAAATCAACTTAATTAAAGGAAATCGATTTTATTATAAGATACAAATTTAACAGAATTTTAATTTGATACCTAAAACGATTTCACTAGTTTATCGGAATATTTTATTTAGACTAAGTCTAAATAATTTAATTATTATTTTCTTTTGCCTTGTGGAACTACGTGTCTTTCAGAATGATAAGAGCTTCTTACCAATGGACCGGACTCCACATAGTCAAATCCGATTTCATAACCAATCTGCTCATATTTTTTAAATTGTTCAGGAGTGATGAATTCTATCACTGGATGATGTAAAGCCGTAGGCTGTAAATATTGACCAATTGTTAAAACATCTAATCCATTATTATAAAGGTCTTGCATTAATTCAATGCACTCGGATTCATTTTCACCCAATCCTACCATGAAACCCGATTTTGTTCTTGCCCCACCTGCCTTAGTTCTATTGATTTGTTCTAATGAACGCTCATATTTAGCTTGAGGACGAACTGATCTATATAACCTTTTGACGGTTTCCATATTGTGGCTTATTACCTCGGGTTTAGCATCAATAACCAATTGTAATGCATCCCAGTTGGATTTGAAATCAGGAATCAGAACCTCAATAGTGGTATTTGGATTTTGTTCTTTTATGTTAATTATAGTTTGAGCCCATACTTCTGATCCTTTATCTTTCAATTCATCACGGTTAACAGAAGTAATAACACAATGTTTTACTTGCATTAATTTAACCGCATCAGCTACTCTAAATGGTTCATCTAAGTCTAGTTCTGTTGGCCTTCCTGTTGCAACTGCACAAAAAGAGCAACTTCTGGTACATACATTACCTAATATCATGAAGGTTGCAGTACCAGCACCCCAACATTCACCCATATTTGGACAGTTTCCACTTTCACAAATTGTATGAAGTTTATGAGTATCTACAAGATTTCTTACTTTTTTATAAGTTTCACCTACAGGTAGCTTAACCTTCAACCAGCTTGGTTTTTTGTACAATCTTTTACTATTTATGCCTTCACCATCATTTTTAATGGATGCCTCTAAAACAGAAGAAGCGATATTTGTATTATCTATTTGTAAATCAGTTATTTGACTCATTATTCTTTTCTTAAACCGTAACCAATACTAATAAATGGATTAAAAAATATATTTGGATTTTTTATAAATGCAAAGATAGGAACCTCCTTTGGGAAAGTGTTAATCATTGCCCCTGCCTCTATTAACCAATAATGATTAGGACTTTGCCCAAATTCCACTGATATGGCTCCTTTTAAATTCGCTCCAAGGTTAAAACTTGATTCTGAATATCCTTTAGGGAATGGTGCTTTCCCAATGATGGCTTCTTGCTGAGCCTCATCATTTGGATTAAATTTTTGATATTTGGGTTGACCGTTATTATCAGCAGGGCCATAATTGATTTCATAATAAACCGGTTTTATGATTCCGATGGTTGGGCCTCCGCCTAATTCTATGTTTATTTGTACACTTTGAGGAGTGATTTTTTCTGAAATAATAAACCTGACCCCATAAGTAGCTGTCAAAGTTCCAAAAGCATTCATTTTACCAAAGACATAAGGGGTTGATTCAGATTTTGATTTATTGGTTAAGCTAACCTCTTTAGGACTTCCTAAGGTTTGTAATTTACCTTCTAGAAATGTCCATTTAGTTTCTTTCCATCTCCAACTATATTTGTAATTGACTCCAAAACCTGTTGTATGCAGCTGTGCTGACAAACTCCAATTCTTTTGAAATGGAATAATTCTATCTAGGTTGGTTCCCATTTGTCCTAATACCAATCCTGACTTTAAACCAAAAAGCATGAATCCAAGTATAAACTTTAGTGTTTTAAAGATTTTTGGTTTGATGTAGAAAGTCAAATTAACAAAAAGTTATTGGTCTTAGTTTAAACCATTTATATTTGAAAAAGGTTTTAGCCATTTAACAAGTTCAATTACAAAAATAATATGCCAACCTCTAAAATAGTGTATCTAGGAAATCTAAGAAACGATGTTGTTCATTTACAATCAGGTACCATCATACAAACAGATGCCCCATCAGACAATCTTGGTAAAGGAGAGCGTTTTTCTCCAACTGACTTAACCGCGACTTCCTTAGGTGTTTGCATAACTACGACTTTAGCAATTGGTGCTAATGGTAGAAATTGGGAGATAATATCCATGGAAGCTGAGGTCACGAAAATTATGTCTTCGGAACCTCCAAGAAGAATTAGTGAAATTATAGTCGATTTAAGACTAAATCTTCCTGATTTGAATGATGAAAAGAGAAGATTAGTCGAAAAAGTGGCTCATAGTTGCCCAGTTGCTTTGAGCCTACATCCAGATGTTAAGCAAACTGTAAATATAACTTACCTCTAACATTAACAATCAAAAGAGGATTTTATAATAGGATAAAAGTTAAAAAAAGCAGTTACGCTTTTTTAGATTGACTCTCTAATTTTACTTTCCCTAAAGCAGGACAAGCGTCTTTTTGACAAGAAGAAACTCCTAAAATTCCTATTGCAATTGCAAGGATAATGATTACTTTTTTCATTTGTTTTAAAATATTTAGTGCAAATTTGAAAAACCTTTTGTTATTATACAACTAAATAACACCGTTTGTAGATAATAAATTACTTTATGTCAAATATTGTTCCAATTTCATTGACCTCCACAGAGGAAAATTACCTTAAATGTATATATAAAATATATCTTATAAATGAATCTGAGGTATCTACCAATCAAATCTCAGTTAAAATGAACACCTCAGCGGCCTCTGTGACAGATATGTTGAGGAAATTATCAGAAAAAAGACTTATACACTATCAAAAATATAAGGGAGTTACTTTGACTATGTTAGGTCAAAACAGAGCAATCCAATTAGTAAGGAAACATAGGCTTTGGGAATCCTTTTTGGTGGATAAGTTAAAATATAGCTGGGATGAAGTTCATGAAATAGCCGAACAATTAGAACATATAGAATCAGAAACTTTAATATCTAAATTAGATGAATTTTTAGGATTCCCCACTGTTGATCCACATGGTGACCCTATTCCTACGTCAGAAGGTGTAATATATGAAAGGTTAGAAACGCTTTTAAGTGAAGCTCCACTTAACAAGGAGCTTAGCGTATTAGGAGTTATTGACCATTCATCTCCTTTTTTACAATACTTGGATGCTAGAAATTTGAAATTGGGACAATCCATCACAAAGCTTAAAGAGTTTGAATTTGATAAAAGTATAATTGTACTTATAAATAAGGACGAAATAACTATTTCTCATAAGGTCGCATCCAACATAAGGGTCGGTGAATGATCCTATTTAAACAGACTCTTGAATAACTCTATTGTCCATAATAGGAACCTCTGCCAAAACTATCCTAAAACAGGTTCCCTTGTTGATTTCGGAATCTTTTATAAATATCCTTCCGTTATGATATTCTTCTATTATTCTTTTTGCAAGGCTTAATCCCAATCCCCAACCTCGTTTTCTGGTGGTAAATCCAGGTTCAAAAACGGTTTTATAGTTTGTTTTTGGGATTCCTTTGCCAGTATCACGTACATCAATAATTACATCACCTCTCAATTTTTTAATTGTAAAATTGATTTGGCCTTCCCCTGTCATTGCATCCACAGCATTTTTGGTCAAATTTTCAATTACCCAACTAAATAAATTCCGATTGATTTTTACAAAAATTGGTTCATTTTCTTTGTTTTCAGTAATTATTCTTACTTTTTTTGAAATTCTCCCCTTCAAATAATCAATCGAATCTTGCAAGACTTCTATAACATCTTGAGTAACTATTTCTGGAGTTGAACCTATTTTGCTAAATCTTTCAGTAATTATTTGCAAACGGATTAAGTCTTTGTTCATTTCATCCAAAGCTTCATCATTTGGTTTACCTTCAGAAATTCTTAATATTTCTATCCATCCTAAAAGACTGCTTAATGGCGTTCCGATTTGATGAGCAGTCTCCTTAGCCATTCCTACCCAAACTTTGTTCTGTTCAAATCTTCTGCTGGAGCTAAACCCAACATAAGCAATCGATAAGAATAGGAATATCAAGAGCAATTGTAAATATGGATAAAAACGCAGTAATGTAATGACTGCACGCTCTTTATAATAGACATATTCAAAAGAGTTCTCCCCCAACTGAATCCTTATTGGGTCGGTAAAGAGCTTCATTTGTTTTAACTCATTATATAAATATATAGAATCCTTCGCTAAATTTTCAGGATAATTATTAATCAATCGGATTTTGCCGTCATCATTGGTAATGATGATTTTTGTTGATTTATCAGATTGAATAGTCGCCAAAAAAGGGGTATAATCTTTTATCTCTGGGTCATTAAGAGTTAAGAAGGCATCTGCCAATTTCTGGACCTTAACCATTTCATCCTTACTGAGTTCATTAACTAGAAAGTTAGTGAACCAGAAAAAGACAATACAAATCAATACAGCACCTGTAATGAGTAAAATATTCCATTTCTGCTTGCTATTGAAATTAAATTTTGGGAATTTCCAGATGCTCAACTTCGGCCTTTTTTCTTTCTAAATAAAGACTTAACATTTTCTTTACTTCTTTCAAATTTATTGTAAATTTTTTGTTTAAGAAGTTCTTTATCATATTTGATGGTAGGTGCTCTTCCACTCCCTTTAATAACTAAATCCAACTTGATACCCCTATTAGAAACCGAAACATTTTCAGTATCAATATCCAACTTCCTTCCAAACAAAAATTGAGTCGCATTAACATTGACCTTGTAATCCATGACATTCTCAAATTTATGTGTTCCCATTATTGATAAATTTGCAATGGTGTTATTCAGGGACATTTTTGGTATATAAACCGTACTATTATCAATAGTAATATGATTTAGTATTGGTTCAAATTTGACTTCAGCAAAAGCTGATGAACGAATATATCTACCTATCTTTTGTAAAGGTGCAAAATTGATTAATGCCCCGTGAATTATTTTGAAATCAACATCGGCTTTTAAGGAAGTAAAATCTAAAGAGAAATCTTCCTTAGTACTAAATTCTGTTTTGATTGCGGCATCGGTAGTCCCAAAAAGTATTTTGTCTGTAATAAAATCTTGTTGGAAGTTTTGGTGACTTTTAAGTACATTATTAACATCTATTTTATTCAGATTGACGGTCCCTTCAATATGCGTAGTATTGTTTTGTTTAAAGTAAAGCATTCCATTTGCTCCGATTTCTCCACCATAACCTTTGAGGTAGAAGTACGGAACCTTGAATTGATATAATCCAAAATCGCCTTTTAATTTTAATTCTTGGTAATAAATATCATTAAAGTTGATTCTTTTAACATCCAATAATATATTAGAATTCCTGAGGCTATTTACTAAAGCGGATAAGGTTAGTTTTTTAGGTTCTTTTTTCCTAATTTCCTGAATAAAATCTTTAATTTCAAAATAATTAGATTGAATTGATATGGATTTATGCGCATTAAAAAAGGACTCAATATTCTTCAATACCCTCCTATCATCAAATTTTGTATTTATTTTCAAATCGCTTTTACCAATTTTTAATGAGGTAAAAATGGAAGTCTGATATGGTTTTTTAATGCTTATGTGAATGGTGTCAAACCTGATTTGCTTTTTATTTGGCAACGGATTTGCGTGGGAATTTTGAAGTTGAATATCTGCTTCCGCTGGGAAATCACTTTGAATATTGTCAATACTTAAATTATCGATTTTGCCAGATGCCTTAATATGACCATTATAAAATATTTTATATTTATGTTCGTAGACATTATTGAAGAAATTAAAGTCACCTTCCAGCTTTGTTCTAATACTAATAAATGGGCTATCTAGATCATTATATTTTATACTAGCAACTAATATATTTTTACCTTTAGAATATTTTAACCTAGGTATAGCAACGTCCGTTATAATGTTATCTTTTTTAACATAATTGAGCAAATTAAATACAAAGCTTAAATTCCCTTTTTTCTCTTTTAATAGAGGATGGCTAAAAATGCCGTCCTTATGATAGGCCATTAAATTGACTAAAGGTCTTCCTGCTTCCCCTGCTGGACCTAATAAATGACAATATAAATTGATGTTTCCATCCAAAGTTACCGGATCAGTTTGCTTCTTTAGTTCACCAGGCATGGATTTTTTGATATTCTTCCATCTTAAATCGTGTCCATAAAAGTTTAAGTCCATTAAACAACCATAATCAAATGGTTTAGTAATGATCATGTTTCCTGTAAAAAAGTTATTATCTATTGTGATATTGAAATCCTTAACTCTAAAAGTCACTGATTTTTTATTCCTTATTGCATATGTTTTAAGTCCAACTGATTCATTAAAGTATTCCTGTTTTTTATTAATCAGGATGAAAAAACTATCTAATTTCCCTTTAGTAGAAAAGTAGATATTTCTATTGGTAACTAAACCTTTAATGTAAAAATCATTTAGATTGGCTTTTACTAATACATGATTAAGTGTTGTTTGCTCAAAACTGCCTCTAAAATTTTCAAAAGAGATTTGATCAATATTGATAATTTTACGTTCAACTTTAGGTTCAGTTTTAACAGAAGTTGAATCTCCGGTACTAAAAATATTAAAATTACCATTATAACCTGTATCTATTCTAATCCTTAATTGACCATCTGAAAGTTTGATTTTTTTCATGCTGAGATTTTTAGAAATTAAGTCCATCCAGTTGAATGAAATGGAAAGTTTTTTTGCTGTAATCATTGGAACGGTATCATTAGGGTTGCTTCCATTAACTTTAAAATCATGGAAAACAATTGCTCCACTTGGGAAGTGGGTCCATAAACTAAGCGTTACATCGGATGTATAAATTCCACCCACAATGACTGATTTTAGTTGAGCTCGTGCAAATGACTTAAGTTCTGGTTGATATACTCTCAATAAAATAAGCCCTACCACAATGAATAGGATAAGCATGCTCATTAAAGTTATGAGAATATTTCTAAGTATTTTGAAGATGCGTGTCAAAAAAAGATAGGTTGATAATAAGGTTAAAATTACAGCCAAATTCTTGATTTTATTCAACTATCAAGACTCTTAACGATTTGCTAATTTGGATATTTCTAATTCATTGCAATAATTGAACCTAATTTTAGAATAAACTAAGGTAATTTTGAATCACTATTTTCATTAGATGCAAAGCCGTCAGTTATTATTAGTGTTATTACACAAGATTATCATATATATTCTGTTTGAAATAATTAGTATTAGTGGTGCCTTTGGTCAGTTTGCACCTGCAGCCAGAAGAGCTGGCTCCACTGCAATCCCAGCCGATTCTAACTCAATAAAATCGTGGGCAGTTTGGGGAACAATCACCAGAGGATATTTGAATATTGCTGACAAATCATTGGGTTATGCGGATTTTGGAAGTCTTGAGGATGGATTCAATAAATCAGATGGAAATGTGGTCAGTCTTGGTGATGGGGGTGAGGTTGTTCTTGGTTTTAAGCATCCTATCTACGACGGTGATGGATTTGATTTTGCAATCTTTGAGAACGCATTTAATGATTATTACCTAGAATTCGGCTTTGTAGAAGTAAGTTCCGATGGTAAAAGGTTTGTAAGGTTTCCTGCTCAATGTTTGACTGATACAACAAAACAATTGGACAACTTCAGTTATTCCGACCCCACAAAAATCAACAACCTTGCAGGAAAGTATAGAGCAGGATTTGGTACTCCTTTTGATTTGAAGGAGTTGAAGGATTCAGGTGGTTTAAATATTAATAGAATACTTTATGTAAAAATTATAGATGTTGTTGGGGATATATCAGCACCGTATCAAAGGAGGGACTCGAAAAATCATATCATAAATGATCCGTATCCAACTCCCTTTCCTTCTTGCGGGTTTGACTTAGATGCTGTAGGGGTCATCAATGAAACATCTGAAGTTGGGATAGAAAATAATGAGGTTAATATAAAATCTAAGACTGCTATTCAATATTCAATTGAAGGAAATCAAATTTCCTTTTATTTGAATGGTTTTCAGAATGAAATTCCAATTACGATTTATGACGTAAGTGGTAAATTTATCCGTAAGTATATTTTACAAAGCGGTCAAACGGTTGTTAGTTGGGAACCATTTGCAAAGGGAATATATTTATTAGATTACCCATACTTAGGTAAAAAAGTGACCCAAAAAATATTTATTTACTAAGTACTAACAATATTAAATTGGAATTAATAGAAATGATTTCTACTTTTGATACGATTTTTGTTTCAATTAAGATAATTTAACTTTAATAGATCGCAAGTTGTTTCAGTCATTTTTTAAAACAAATTCAACACTTACAGATGTTAATTCATCTAATAGATTATTAACAAGTAATCCATTTAACATTTATTAAGTAACTCCGGGACTATTTTTTAATCATCTAATTATATTCATCTGTCTTTTAATTCTATTAATTGATATATTAAAATACATAATAGTAATATAGTTCTGTTTGCTAATTTTAAACATATATTAAATAATTTTTTTTATTAAGGCGATTAAACTTATTCCTTAATAATTTTTTTGATAAGTACATTACCGTCTACAAGGTTAGTTTTGATAATCAATAACCCGGGAGAGAATTGACCAATCGGGATGATAGTACTTCCAAAATGGTTTGTTGTGTAGAAATTAGATTGACCTACATAATCGACAATTTGAATGGATTTTATTTGAACTATGTTAGTTTTTATAATTATTGACTCATTTGCCGGATTTGGATAAACTTCTAACAAAGAAGGGTTCATTTCAATTTGTTCAACATTTGTCAGTTGTGTTTTGAAATTCAAACTAAATGAATCAATTTTTTGGATGGAGTCTGTTGTTAAAACCTTAATAAATTGACTAATTGTTTTATTCAATGTTAATGGAATTTGTCCAGTGATGTAAATATTAGCGGATGAATTTGGATTAAGATTAGAGTCAGCAATAGTGATTTGAATATTGTTTTTAGTAAAAAAGGATTGATCGGAAGGAGTAATAGACTTAATTTTAAGTTTTTGGTTTCCTTTGTTTACTATAGGTACAAATAACTTGATCGAATCCGCAATTTTACCTCCATTATTCAAATAGGATGACGAATCGAAATTGAAAACTTTGAAAGGGATTTGCCAAGTAAAGTCTTTTGGACGTAAATCAGATGTACAAACACTGTAAATCCTATCTAAAAATAAGGGAAAATCAATTAAAGGGTTCCTATTACCTTGGTATCCTTGTATTTTAGTTGCCTTTACTTTTTCAAAACTATCGACAGGGTCAAATGAAACCCATTTTCTTAAAATGGATTCTTGAGGTTTAATGAAGGACTTGAAGTCTTGATACATCAATACCAAATACAATAAGGACCTTGCACCATCCCCTTTTTGTTTATCACGAGGCTCAAAAACACCTGATGACCATTTACTTCCACCAACTGACCATTTAGGTGTAGTAACTACTCCGAAAGGATTATCGGAGCGTTGCGTATTTGATTTTTCATCTACTGGATAGAGATGGTAAATATCAGAGAGCATAGGGTCTGCCGATGAAAACATACTTTGAGGGAATGTATGTTCACAATTAAAGTTATTAGCTGTAGCATCCGCTCTTGTTTTAAATTTTGCTCTTCTTCCCGTGTAAACACAAGTAATGGAGTCGTCCTTTTCTACAAAAATATCTCCATACATTTTATCTCTTGCCTTTGTATAACCCAATGAAGTGTGCGTTGAACACAATTTTCTAAGTTGGGCTTTTAAAGCACCATCCCACAAATCATCAGTTGATTTATAAAAAGTATCTTGGTGGGTAGTTTTAAATGTTAACGGAATAATTTGATTCCCATCAAAAGCGGTGGTCCTGATTATTATACTTCCATAATGAGTAATATTTTGAGGACTTATTAATGCAATTCTGACGTTTAAGGAGTCCTTTAAGCTAAGCATTGAACCACTTTTATAATTAGCTATTGTGTATTCAGTATCGCTTGATATAATATCAGATATTAAAATTGTACGACTAGTTTGATTGTATAAAGTAAGGTAGGCTTCAAAAGAATCAGATTTAACAGTTTTTTGTAATTGGCCTAATTTATAGGTAATATTGCTCTTTGCTTTTACCTCAAATGTATTTAACAATAAAAGGATGCAAATCCCCATAATAAATTTCAAATTATTCATATCTGAGGCAAATTTAAGACATTTAGGATTCTGTTAATGTTAAGAAATTAGCGTTTTAAAATCCATTTTTCTGGATTTAGTTTTTTACAACAACCTTCCCAAATTTGCAATTCCACGTTAGAAGCATTTGAATTACTTCCTCTTCCTACACTTCCAATTACTTGTTTAGATTTAATATTCTGACCTGGTTTAACTATCACTGTTTCTAGGTTACTATAGACAGTAAAATATTGTCCATGTTTCAGTAATATAAATTTTGCACCATTTGGCATTGGTAGAACATAACGTACTTCTCCCTCAAAAATTGCTCTGACCTGGCTACCATTAGGTGTATTGAACTTTGTACCGTTGTTATTAATAATTACATTTTTATATTCAGGATGTTCATGTCGCCCAAAATGCTCTTGTATATATCCTCTTTCAACAGGCCATGGTAGGTAGGTTTGATTATTAGCAAAAATCTTTGACAATTTTAATGACTCTGGTGTTTGGTTTAATTCAGATAACTCATCAATTGGCTCTTCTTTTTCTTTTTTGGGAGCTTTATTACCTTTATCAGTTTTAAATTTGGGATTAGTATTAGCTTTTTTTCTTGCTAATTCAAACTCTTTTTGAATTGCATTTTTAATTTCATCATTAAGCTTTTGTGATTCTTGTTCAGATTTTTTAAGTTTATGTTCTAAACTAATCTGCTTTTGATCTATGTTTTGGATAATTTCGGTTTTTTCATGTTGATCTTGTACAAGATTTTCTTTTTGACCCTCAAAATCAGTAATCTCAGTTTTCTTTTCTTTAGCCAAATAATTTAAATCAATCGCCTGATTAAAAGCCATTTTCTTAGAGACTTCTAGTTGATTAAATAATTCGGAAGATTTTTTATCAATGTAGCCTATCCAAGCTGATTTTAAGTTTTGTTGAGCAAATTCTTGAGGCTTTGCTATGAAGGCCAAGGAAGTTGAGTTAATGATTTTCTCTTTATAACCTCCTACAATCAAAAGTCGTAATTCCCTTTTAATTTCCTCAATCTTGGTTTCTGTTGACTTTATTATTTGCTTTTTGTTATCTATTTGTCTATTTATAATATTCAAAGATTGTTTATATTGGTCGATTAAAGTAAGTCTTATTTCAATCTTTCTATTGATTTTTTTTATTGAATTTCTCGTGTCTGCCTTGGCTATAATTAAAGAATTGATTTCACTTTTCAATCTTTTGATTTCTTGTTCTTTCTTTTTTTTGGTCCTTGCCAAATCTTTTGAACTTGAAAATTGCTTGGTTTCAATTAAGGACGAGTGATGTCTCTTGGCTTGTAATTGGGCAAAGCAGATAACAAATGCAAGTAATAAGTAATAGTTTTTAATTGGATTGTCTTTTGTATGAATTTGGAATTTTAAAAATAAACTCTTCATATTGATTGATGAATTCCCAATTGCTAACTTCAATTTCTATGGTAATCTTTTTTGTTCCTACCAAGTTAACTATAATATTATAAGGTAGATTGTAATTATTTACAATTTGATAGTTGTTGTAGTCAAAATGGATGTACTGACTTTCATTCTGTTTGTAGGAATAATTACTTAATCTCATATTATTTATATTAAAAGTCATTTTCTCTAAGCCAACCCTACTTTGATGACTTAAGTTTATTTGAGAATCAGTAGAATTTATGGTATAACTTTTATCAATCATAAAAGGCGGAAGTCCAACCATTAAATTTTGAAAGGAATGCGCATCTAAATTATCAATACCAAATTTGTTTTTAATCTCATTTTTTTTAATGACTGAATATTCCTTATGAATCCCATCTACTACAATGGCACTATCATTTTTAAGTAAAAATTTACCGGCTTCAATTAACAATACAGCATTTGCAAATACAATACTATCTTTTCTAATTTTAATAGAGCTGGATACCGTATATGAGCCATCCTCTGAGCTTATATGAATTCTTGCCCTTCCTTTAAGCCAAGTATATTCAACAGATTGCTTTAATATATTTTCTAATGGACTTAGTTTCTTGTCTATTTCAATTTTTGGCGCATGAACATTTTTTTGAACTAACTTTTTTTTAGTGCAAGAGGATAGAATAATTAAAAATGAAAAAATAAAAGATAAGAACTTGCTCATTTTATAATTGACGTTCTTTTATTTTACGTTCAATGTCTTTATTTTCAGATCCGGCTTCGATTGCTTTTTTCCAATAGGTTATGGCATCGTCAATTCTTCCTAACTTGAAAAGAATGTCCCCGTAATGTTCCATTACCTCTGCACTTGTGCTTGCCAATGCAAGTGCTCTAGAAATGTATTTTTCTGCTTCCTTATATTTTCCAGATTTAAACAAGATCCAACCATAGGTATCCAAATAAGATGGGTTTTCAGGCTCAGCTGTAATTGTTTTCTTGGACATTTCTTCCGCCTTAGCCAAGTTCTTTAAGTGAATAACCAGAGAATATGCATAATTATTTAAAGCTAAATTATTCTTTTCATCTATTGCAATAGCTTTTTCATAATTGGTGTAGGCCTCCTCCAGGTTACCTAATTTAGAGTTTGCTTCAGCAATATTTGTATAAAAAGATGCCTCTAATGTGTTATTGTTATAAACCAATCCAACTCCAGTAGTAAAGGTATTAATTGCGTCTTGATATTTTTTTAATTCCAACAAAGTGAGTCCTCTATAAAAGTAAAGATTTGGTTGATTTGGATATAATTCTATGGCATTTTTAGAGTCAGCCATTAAATCATCATATTTTTTGGTTACCAATTCTAATGAAAGAATTGTTACCCAGAGTTCATAAATATCTTTTCTGTTGTTTAAGACTTGCTTATAAAAATATAAAGCGGAATCATTTTTGTCCATTTTGGAGTAGGCGTCTCCTAATAATGAAAGAATTTTAGATTCTTTAGGATGAATTTGATAAATTATTTTTGACAAATAAATTCCATCTTTGATCATATTAGAATCTGACCCTTGATTTTTGAAATATAAATCTACCAAAATCTGATACTTATCATCAAAAGTTATTTCATTGGATCTAAAGGCGTTGGACATTAAAAAACGGACACTATCATTTTGTCCTTTTTTCATATAATATTCTGCTTGACCTAAATAAGATAGTCCATTACCTGGACTAATTTGATCAATTTTTTTATAAATGGCAAATGCTTCCTTGTCATCCCCGGCAGCGTCATAAGCCTGAGCTAAGATTTTTAAATAAGTAATATTTTCAGGATTTAGGGCAATTAACTTTTTAATTTCTGTAATAGCTTCATTATATTTTTTAGCTAATATTAGAAATTTATATTTTGTATAGACTACTGTTTCTACTTGTCCAAACTGAGCCTCCATTTTATTTAAAACTCTTAGAGCATCATTTGATTTACCCGCCTTCATATACAATTCTGACAATGAAATATAGTAATCATCTATCTGAGGATACTGATTAACTAAATCCTCGAATATTTTGGTTGCTTTATCATATTTTTTTAGACTTTGTAAAATATCTGTATATAGAATAGCATACCATTTGTTATTAGGATTAGACTCATATGCAAATGCTGCATAGGTTTCTGCCATCTTTACTTTGTTTTGATTAAAATAAATTGAGGCCACCTCATAAGCGACAGCTGGTGAATTAGCTTTAATTTTAAGAGCTTGAAGAAAATTATTTATAGCTACCGTATAGTTATTTATTTGCTTTTGCTTCTCACCTTCAAAATAATATTTATCAAATTCTTTTTGTTCTTCAATATCTTGAATTTTTAACTTGGAATTTGATTGGTTTTTATTTTGGCCACTGCTTCCCTTGGATGGACTTTTACATTGATTAAATAACAAAAAAATAAATATACTTACTGATAAGATGAACACCTTATTAGAAATTATTCTATTTGTTTTTATCATCTGCATCTGAGGATAAATATTTTTAATCAATACTAGTTTGTTTTAAGATTTTACTAATTATTTTATTTCTGAATATTCACTTATACTTAGATCTTCCATTTTTCCTGTGAATTTAGCAAAGGAACCAATCATTGAATTATGAATCAATCCATCTTTTATCTGGCAGTTATTCATAATAATTGAGTTTTTAATTATACTAGATTCAATTTTGGTATTAGCGCCAATGGACGAATATGGTCCAACGATGGAATTAACCAACTCAACATTATCACCAATATAACAAGGAGAAATTATAGTAGAGTTAATGTTTTTTAAATTAATTGGCTTATTATTTTCATCAACTATTAACTTTAAGACCATTGCATTTGTGTCTACGGTTGCATCCTTATTTCCACAATCCAACCAATGTTGGACCGAGGCAGTTTTAAAGCGTTTGCCTGCCTTACGCATAGAATCTAGAGCGTCAGTTAACTGATACTCTCCTTTTACCATTATTTTATTATCAAGTAAGTACTGAAGTTCTTTTTTTAGTAGTTCACCATCCTTAAAAAAGTAGATACCGATAATTGCTTCATCAGAAACAAATTCAGTCGGTTTTTCCCAGAATTGTTTAACGATTCCTTCATTATCTGTTTCTACAACTCCAAATGCAGATGGATTGTCAATTTTTTTTGTCCAAATGATTCCATCTTCGTTTGTATTGAGTTTAAAATCAGCATAGAATAATGTGTCTGCAAAAGCTACAATAACATTACCCGAAAGGCTTTCTTTGGCACACATTATAGCATGACCCGTTCCTAATGGTTCATCTTGATAGTAAATGCTACCTTTCGCTCCAATTTTATTTGCAATAGCCAATAAATCAGCCTCTGCTTGAGGTCCAAAATTCCCAATGATAAATGCAACCTCATCTATTTGATGGTCAAGAAGTCCTGCTATATCTTCAACTAACCTATGAACGATCGGTTTACCTGCTATTGGTAGTAAAGGTTTTGGAGTAGTTAGGGTGTGAGGTCGCATCCTTTTGCCCATTCCCGCCATCGGTATGATTATCTTCATGAATTAGATTTACGCTTTGAGTTATATATACTTTTAAATTTGCAAATTTAAATAAAAAATGTTTGTAAGGATGAACACTTTGAAAACCTAATTTTCAATTGGCTTAATGTAAATAGTTAACAGTTCTTAGATTTTAAAATTAAAGCAGAAGTTACTTTCACTCATTATTCAATTGGTATTTTAAGCAAATGACCTAAATATTTGCCACTAAACTTATCGAAATAAAGTGCTTCGATACCCATAGGTGCTTGAATGGGCATCATATAACCATTCAATGGCGGTTTATTTAACCCAGATTTACTCATGTTCACTATGTAAGGATTTAAAGGGTTCTTACTACTAAACACTTTAACAGTATTATTAAACCTATTATAGAAACCTATAATTTTTAATGGATAAATTGGTTGTCCATAGCCCATATATTCGGTTGACCTTCTTATCAAGCAAAATCCAGTTTCTAATAAAAGATGTCCACTTTTGCCATAAATAAATACGTTTGCAGAATCTTTGGAATTAAATGTTAACGGAATACCTTCAGCTTCAGGTTGTGTCATTTCTTTTTGGTGTTGAAGTGACTTTGCATAAAAATTATCCTTTACTACCAAAAAGGTAGTATCCGATAGCTGATAATACTCTTGCACAGGAGCTTCGTCATACCTAAGAACTAGTTTAGATTTATCAGCTGATAAAAATCCTTGACAAGTTAAACAAGTGCCGTTTTTTAGAAATAAGGGACTGCTTCCACAAATAGTACCATTAAAATGGATAAAAGCGTTAATAAATTTACCTTTTAAGTTAAAAGTATAAACAATTGACTTGCCTTGATTAGATGTAGAGTTTTTAAAACTAATTAAAAAACTAACCGTTTGATTAATAGGGTCATACTTTAAAAAATCAGGTAAGGCAGGATCATCCTCCATATATTTGGATTCAAAATACTTGTCAAATATTGACTTTTTATCAATTGTTATGCTAAATATTTTTTTTGCATTTATTTGGTATTCAAATGAATACATATAATTGTGACCGACTATTTCCTCAGCAGGATCAGTACAAGACCCACAACTTTTTTCTTCGAATCTTATAGAAGAGTCATTTAAACTGTAACCTAACAATTTAATTTTAGCTATTTTGCTAAGTTTTACATCTGCTTTAAGTTTATCATAAAATGGAGGTGTTATAGACTTAGCGCCAACCAGATTAAAGGTCAATAATAATACTAAAGTAAGAATATGATTCTTCATGTCAGTTTTAGATATTTTACTGCAAACTACTTAAAAATTTCTTTTAACGCTTCTTCACGATAACTAAAAATTTGTTCGACGTTTCTTTTTACAAATAGATTATGAGGGATGAATTCTAAGAATCCACCCGGGGATTCATATTTTACTATGTCTGTCATCCAAACTCCTCCATCTTTTTCTTCAAAAATGTGTGTATGAATCCATGTTTTATATGGACCTTTGATTTGGGTATCCTCAAATCGATTTGGCATTTCCCACTTAGTAATTTTTGTCTGCCACTTAAAACTGATTCTAAATAAACTGATTTGGTAATCAATTAGTGTTCCAACTCCCATTTTTATAGGAAGTGGGGTCAGAATTTTAAAGCGAACGTGAGGAGGTGTAATGTTCCCAAGATTTTCAGCTTTGGAAAAGAAGTCAAAAACTTCTGATAATGGTTTTTTAATAAAAGTCTTTTTCTCTAATGTATGCATTGATTTACTAAGTTATGATTTGAATTAGGTATACCTTTAATAACATTTAATCAAAGACAGTTCCAATGGATACCTCTTATTATTCGTTTTTTAGCCAAAATCTTATAATCCGATAGTTGTTTTTAAGATTTTAACAAAATTTATGTTTATAATCGAGATAAAACATATAGCCATGGTTCAAATTATTTTTGTGACCCTAAATAGGTAAGAATTTTCCTTTAAAATTATTTGCCAAATGAAAGTAAATCATGGAAATGAATGAAATTAAAAACTATGATTCAGATAACGTAACCTTACATGCAATTCAGACTACCTTTATTTAAATCATACCCCAAAACTATCAGTCATTAATTTTGATGTAATTGTAGGCTTGTAAAATTCAAACACTTTATTCGATTGTTCAATGTTTGACCTTTTATAAATTTAATCCCATCCTAAAGACCACTAAGAGTTAATATAAAAGCATTTTTTTAAGTCTATAAAAATAATTTTTTAGACTACCCTAAAAATAAATTTTTTTTGTAATTTTGGTGCTCGTTATTCTTAAGAATAATTGATAGAACCTAGTTTGAATCAAGAGACAAAATCATTACAAGAAGTCCACGGACAAATAGACACCACTAAAGCCAATACCTTCTGGAAGAAGATATTGGCTTTTTTTGGTCCCGCCTATTTGGTAAGTGTTGGATATATGGATCCAGGAAACTGGGCTACGGATATTGCCGGAGGCTCAAAATATGGTTATGCCCTGCTTTGGGTATTGGTGATGAGTAATATCATGGCCTTGGTATTACAATCCTTTGCAGCAAGATTAGGTATAGTTGCAGGTAAGGATTTGGCGCAAGCCTCTAGACAGATGTATTCCAAACCTGTCAATTTTGCACTTTATTCTTTGGCTGAAATTGCAATTGCTGCGTGTGATTTAGCAGAGGTTTTAGGAATGGCGATTGGACTCAATTTACTATTTGGACTACCTTTAGTTTGGGGAGTCGCGTTTTCAGTTTTTGACACTATTATACTTTTATATCTTCAGAAATTAGGAATGAAGAAAATGGAAGTTTGCATCATATCCTTAGTGGTTATCATCGGACTATCCTTTTTTTGGGAAATATTTTTAGCAAAGCCAGATTTTGGTCAGGTAGTTCAAGGATTAAAGCCTTGTATCCCTGACAATGAAGCACTTTATATTTTAATTGGAATCATTGGGGCAACAGTGATGCCGCATAACCTATATCTGCATTCCGCCTTAGTACAGACAAGAAAAATTGGAAATACGGAAAAGGATATAAAAAGAGCTTTAAGATTTTCAGTAGCTGACTCCGCTATTGCTTTGAATATTGCATTATTGGTCAATGCCTCTATTTTAGTATTAGCAGGAACGGTCTTTTATCAAAATGGATATCATTCAATTGCAGATATCACCGATGCTTACAAACTTCTTCAGCCTTTAGTAGGGACTAAAGTAGCGCCAATATTATTCGCTATCGCATTGATTGCAAGTGGGCAATCGTCCACCATAACTGGAACGCTAGCTGGTCAAATAATAATGGAGGGATATCTTCATCTCAGGATTCCGATTTGGCTTAGGAGACTAATTACTAGGATGTTGGCAGTTGTTCCTGCTCTAATTGTAATCTTAATAGCTGGGGACGGTGCTGCAGGAAGTCTTTTAATTCTTTCTCAAGTTATTTTGAGCCTCCAATTGGGATTTGCTATCATTCCATTGTTACATTATGTTTCCCAAGAGTCAAAAATGGGGAAATTCAAAATTGGATTATTTGCCAAAATAACAGGATGGTTGATTGCAGTATTAATTCTATCTTTTAATGTCTATTTATTGCAAGGGATTATTTCTGATTGGATGAGAACATCTATTTCTGCTCAAAATTGGGGATGGTTAATTGTAGTGATTGCACTTGGATTGGCTGGATTACTTTTATATATAACCATCGCTCCGATTACCAAAGGACGGAATATTCTTAAAGCTGGTACCGTTCATGGAACACAACATATTTTGCCACAATTAAAAATTCATCATTTTAGTGATATCGCCATCACACTGGATTTTAGCTCATCTGACTTACCTGCTTTAGAGTATGCAATTAGTCAAGGAGGAATCGCCTCTAAATACTATTTACTTCATGTGGCGGAAACGCCAGGATCTTTAATTAGTGGAGCAAATACATCCGATTATGAATCCCATCAAGATTTAAAAGTACTACAAAATTATTGTGCGGACCTTTTAGAACAAGGATATAATGCTGTTCCACTATTAGGATTTGGCCAACGAATTACAGCCATAAAGGATTTAGTAGAATCTTGTCCTGCTCAATTATTAGTAATGGCAGCTCATGGACATTCAGGCGTCCAAGACATCATCATGGGAGAAACCATTGATGAAGTCAGACACCAAATTAAGATACCGTTATTGGTAGTGAATGTTTAAAGATGAGGGTTTACCTGTCTCCTTTCTCTCCTACAAAATTATCTTCTTTATTCTTAAAGAGGATGTTAAACGTAGTTAAACTACCATAACATCTGGTAATATACTGCTGAATATCCACTTTTTCCTCATCACTGAGTTTACTAGAATTTACCTTTTGTTCCATTACTCTTAATCTATCCCTGAGCATAACAATTTTATGGAAGAAGGTCTCAATTGGAATTTCCTTATTGGATAAGGTTTTATCCTTCGGTTGAAGGACCATTGTTCCATTTTTCCATTTATCTCCTAAATCTATCTTTTCAGTTATTCCAAGCCATTTTTCCAAAATCCTAGATAATGAACGTTCAACGTCGTATAAACTAACCCCGTCAGTTTCAAAGTCTTCCTCATTCACGGATTCAAACTCAAAATCTAATGGGATTTCCCTTGTGCCGCTATTGATAAAAGTGACTCTATAGTTGGTAGTATTAAAATTTAGAACTACTCCATCACCATAAGTGGAGTGTTTAACACGAGAACCAATTGGAAGTATTTGCATTTTATTTAGTTATTTTTCAATTATAAAATCTCCATCTTAATCCAATTCTTAGAATGGCAAACCCGTATAAAGGATATTTTGGCATTACATAATAATTGGCTGGAGAGGTTAATGATAATATATTTTCGGTCTTAAAATAGATATTAAATTTTTTGATTCCTGCACTAATCCATGCATCCACAAATGGATAAGCCCCTACATTTCCAGAATTTTTCACAGACAGTTGTCCAATCTCTGGAGCAATCGAGTAAGGGGTAAATATGGAGGTAACTCTTAAATCACTTCCGATTTGTAATTGACAAGCGTTTTTAAATATGTTAAAGTTAAAATAAGAGGATGTTCTATAACTCACCAAAGGAAAACGGATTAATCCATCATCAGCACCAAAAGTTTTTTGAATCAAAACTGAATTTTGCCATCTAAATTTATTTAAGGATAACCTGTTATTAAGCATTATTCCTCCCCAAGAAACCGTATTGGCATATTGTTGAGGTTTATATATTTCATTAAAAAGAACTAGGTTATTTGCGATTCTAAAAAAAACAGATATTTCTAGTTTTAATTTTTTAAATTTGATTTGACCATTAAAGTCGGAATAATTGCTTTTATTAAAATCATTGGACCATCTATAATGATTTCCAATAAAAAAGTTCTGAATAAATGAAGGTTTAAATCTCTGTATTTTAGCCCCTAAGGTGATTGAGGCACCAGAATCATTTACAACTAAAATATTTCCTAGTACATCAAAATCATATTGATTAAATCCATTTAAAACATAACTGCCTGATATGTTAATAGGCAATCCATAATATTGACTTAATTGCCCTCCAAGGATGATGTTATCATAATCGTTATTATTTTCTTGAATCCGTGTTCTATTAAATTCATAAGTTGCTGATAAATTCCAAGATATTTTATAATTAGAATCAGCATTTTGTCCTATCCCAAATTGATTATTTATTTTATCAGCAATTACGTTTTCATTTGTTTTAGTTGAATCATAGGACAAATAAAAACTTTTTGTGTCTGGAAAGGAGTCATACATAGAATGCCTCAACCACTGCGATTGAAACGTATATTTCAAGTATACTTTCCGTTTGATAATGTGGTAATTTAAAGAATCCGTGGAATCTGATTTGTTCTTTAATTCCTCTTTTTTACCTAAAAAATAATAATTGTCAATTTTTACTTCACGATTTTGAAATTTACTGTTGGTATATAAATATTTTACCCCTGCACCTGCGGAGCCAGTTGAATTAAAAAAGTTAACATCAGTGATTCCTCCATTTTCTTGAGTTGAATATTGATTATTTATTAAAGAGCCTACAACCAAATATTTGTTACTTAAAGATTGATACCATCCATTAATTACCAAATTTCTTAATGAAGTTGCCTGACGGAAATAATCTCCATCTGAAGAGATTTTTCTGTACTTTACTGTTAAATTCAAATTTGGCTTGATGTTTCTACTATGAACGATACTAAAGTTTTGTAAGTCATTTGGTCCTTGGGTATAGTTAATGTCAGTATAAGGTCTTTTGCTCTCCCATAAAGGAGTATTATACTCATTATAACCATAGAAGAACCATTGATTTAATCCAAAGTCAAAACCTGTAGTTCTATGAATTTCATAATTTAATGGAATGGGTAAAGATGCATTGTTTCCTAAATTTAAAACATGTTGATCGGTTTTATTGACCTCGTCAAATTGATGAACTCCATCTAAAAGAGTATCAATTTTCTTTTTTGTAATGAATACTGGATTGAGTAATTGAGATGTTTCAAAGTTTTTGACAAATATATTTGCCTCAGGAGGTGTTTTAGTCTTCTTTTGACACAACCCTTTAAAAGGAATGATCAAAATAAACAACACTGTTATATGTAGTACAAAGTTTCGATTCAATCTAAAATGACTTCTTAGAGTCTTTGCAAATTTATTGCTTAATCACCTTAATCGATTGATTTGTTAATGGATTTATGTACTGAATAAGGTATAGACCATCCGTTAAATTTGGTATTGGAATTTGTACACTTTCACGGTCCATTTTAAAGTTGAATAACAAATTCCCTTTTAGGTCAGATAAGAATATTTGACTCCTAGGTTGATTTTCTGATACTTCAACCTTGAGCATATTGCCTGAAAACTGGGCTTTAAGAATGTTTTTTGTTTTATCATCAATTGTTTGAACTGAATTGACTGAGTCAATTCCTAACATAAAAAGTCCATTTGCTTGATCTATTGCCGCTATATGACCACTTTTAAAGTAAGGATACACTTGCCAACATCCTTGATAAGCAGTGTTATAAGAATTTCCATTTTGAGGATAGGTATCATAAGTATCTAATAGTTTTATCCTTAGAGGATTGCTAACATCAAAAAGGGATACTCCATCCTGATAATAAGATACATATAATAAATCGCCTTTAACGTAAGGATTATGAGCAATACTTCCTAAGGTATCTGTTGGATTCCCAAAAAGTCCTTTAAATTCAGGTGGACTCTTTTTGTTTGCCCTCATTTTCTTAATTTCAAAGCATTTGAGTGGTCTTCCTTTATCTTCATCAGTGAAAACTAAGTAATTTCCATCCTCTGATAAGGTACAACTATGATTGAATCCGTTTTCAGGGTAATTATTGATTCTAGCGATGAAAATAGGGGAGTCAACGTTGCCAAAATTATAAATGAACAAACCTTGATTACCGCAATTTAAAAATGCAGTATCAGATTTAATAGTCATTTGATGAACGAAGTCAATAATAGGACTTCCATTAGGATATAGTGGATTAAAATAAGTAAGTAACTTGGGCTTTTCAGGATTTTCCAAAAGAAGAATTGCCAAGGGTTTAGTTGTAAAACTTAGTTTAGGCCAGGAGCAAAAAAGCTTATTCCCTGCTATAGTAATGTGATGTGAATTTTTAAAAAAAGTGTCTGAGTCAAATACTTTGTGGACTGAATCTGGGAGGAATTTTAAATCGAAAACTTGAAGACTAGAAGTTCCCTCATCACAGACCCCATATGCATAATGAAGGTAGGTACCATACTCTCTATGGACCGCTCTATTAAACTTTCCAGCTACTGCGTCGCAGATTTTAATTTTGCTAGGATTGGTTACATCTGCAAAGTAGGTGGAATCAGTTGATCCAAAAATCATATATTCTATTCCTGATGCTGAATCTGTATATCCCCATCCAGAAGAAAAAGTTTGATCCCCTAATGAGTCTAAATTGTTATTGTCCCATCGCCCTAGGAGTTTAAATTTTGGCGATAGTTTGGCTTGACAGAAATTAGGAATGGAATAAAAAAATCCTAGGGATAATGACATCCAAAGGATTGTAAACTTTAAGTTATTATTGATTTCTTTTGGTCGGATAAATAGGGATTTTATGATTTTCACCCGACTTATTTTTTTAAGATTTAAACTGCAAAACTTTCGCCACAAGCACAAGTTCTGGTTGCATTAGGATTTTTAAATTCAAATCCTTTTCCATTTAAACCGTCACTAAAGTTCAATTCGGTCCCCGCTAAGTAAAGGAAACTCTTCATATCTACAACGATTTGAAAATCATTGTCAGAAAAGATTTGGTCTCCTTGTTTAAAATCGTTGTCAAAATTGAGTTTGTAACTTAATCCTGAGCATCCTCCACCTTCAACTCCTACTCTTAAAAAAGCAGTTTCAGGTTGATTTTCCTCAACTCTTAAATCAATTAAACGCGTTTTTGCTTTATCTGAAATGGTAATCATTTACTTTAATTTTATATCAATTTACAATAACAAAATTAAGATTGATTTGTTCTAAAATATTGGAATTTCTTAAAGAATTTGATTAGGATTTTCTCAAAAATTCAGTTCTTAAAACAACTCTCATATTGTCAACTTTACAATCCACTTCCTCGATATTATCCGTTAAACTAATCTTTTTAGCAACTGCTCCTTGCTTTAAGGTAATTGCAGAACCTTTCAATTTTAAACTTTTAATAAGTACTGCTTGGTCTCCATCTTTTAATTCAGTTCCGTTACTATCGACTACCTTAGGCTCTACCTCTTTTTCATCATCGGAATATGAATCAGATTCATAATTGTATTCGTTTGGATTTCTAGCCATAACTTTTTACAAAGGTAACGAATTAACTAGGTAAGATTATAATACTTATATTGACCCAATTTATTAATTGATAATTCTTTTTATCCTTCAAATATCTTTCTATAGGTTGGCTGAGTATGAAGAATAAAATTGTTTTTTACATAAATTGGTTCACCTTCCTTACTTGCATGAAGCTCAAAAAAGGAAACCTCTTTTGCTCTTCCTTCTTCAATTAATTTATTCAGAATAGTATTACAAATGCCATTATTTCTAAATTTAGGAATTGTATACATATTCATAATAAATCCAACTATTCCATTCGGTACTCTAAAACTTCCTAATTGATATTTTATTACCATTCCGCCAACACCTGCAAATTCATTTTTATGATAGGCTAAATAACAAATATAGGATTCTTTAGGGATTGATTCATTAAAAAATTGTCTTAAACTATTTCTTAGTGCAGATTCCTCTTCTTTATGTGGAACTCCCCAAAATCCAACCAAGAATTCAATTCTTGAATTTATTAACAGCTCTATATCTTTTATTGAAGCCTTTTTATAATCAATTTCTAAACTCATTTTATTTAAATAATAATCCAATCCTTTTTAGCTTTAAACCAAGTTACCTGACGTTTGGCATAATTGCGGGTATGTTGTTTAAACAATTCGACTGCGCTTTCAAATGAAGTTTTCCCATCTAAATAATCAAAGAATTCTGAATATCCTACTGTTCTTAGTGCATTTAAATCCTTGTATGGATATACAGATTTGACCTCTTCTAAAAGTCCATTTTGTAACATTAGTTCGCACCTACTATTGATTCGTTGATATAAATAATTGCGGTCGAGATTAATCCATTTTGCCTCAAAAGTAAATGGGCGTTTTTTGACATTTTTTATCCTAAGGTCAGAAACCTTTTGACCCGTATGAATCATTAATTCCAACCCTCTTAGCATTCTTCTATGATTGGATAAATCAACTTTATTGTAGTATTCTGAATCTCTTAGACTGATTTGTTCCCTAAGCCAGGCTAATCCTTTTATTTCGAATTGATTTTTAAGGTCTTCTCTTAATTCTCTTGGGACATCTGGCAATTCATCAATTCCATATAGTAATGCCTCGATATACAAAGTTGAACCTCCAACAACTACTAGATTATCAAACTTGTTAGATAATTCTTGAATTAATTGTATCGCCTCTTTTTCATAATCTCCTGCTGAATAATTCTCAAAAATGGATTTATTGGCAATAAAATGATGAGGAACTGATTGAAGTTCTTCTAGACTAGGCCTAGCGACACCAATATCTAACTCTTTAAAAAACTGGCGAGAATCCGCTGAAATTATTTCGGTATTATTTTTCTTGGCAACCTCAATTGCTAAAGATGTTTTTCCAGAGCAAGTGGGACCAAATATACCGATTAGATGCAAATGTTCATTTTTTAATAGTCATCATTATGTGGACCTTTTCTTCCACCACCAAAGTCATCAAAATCACCAAATCCAAATTCATCATGGTCCTCCTCATCAAAATCTTCCTCCAATTCCAAATCGTCGTCATCAAACTCACTAGACCTTTTATTACCAATACTATCCATTTCATCCTCATCGGCTAATAAAAAGTAATCATCTGCGGTAAGTTGTCCAAATCTATTATTTTTATACAACCCAACCACATCTCCAAATGTAATAACGGGTGACTGTGTCTTTGCATCTTTGGCTGAAATTTCTAATACTTCTCCTAAAAAGTAGATTTGAGATGAGTAGTCTATTATATACTTAAAAACATCACCTTCAGATTTTAAGTACTCTCCCAAAGCGACTTCAGACATGGTAGGATTGAATCCCATTTCCTCATCCCCCATATCTAACAAAGTAATTTCCATTTGCTCGTTCCATGCCTTATCACAAATGTAAAAACTGGAAAGTGTATCTTGGAAAAAAACATCAGGATGGACTTCCTTTGCTATAGCTTTTTTTAGAATTTCATCTAGGTCTGAAAAGAACATATTTTGACCAATATTCACCACCAAATAAATATCTTCGTCGTGCTCGTTAACTAGTTTTATTTTTAGATTCATAGTTATTTGATACAAATTTAAAAAACCTAGACATTGAAACAAGTATCCAATAGGATTTTTAATATTTTCTATCTTTTTTTGGAAATCCTATTCAATGTAATTTGTCTTTGTTCCTTGCATTTGTGTTGACCTAAAACAAATCCTCTAAGTTTAAGATGCTTGGTAGGACGATTAGTCGTGTGAGCCCTCCATTTTTTCCAATTTTTAGGATGTTGATGGTGTCGCATTAATACCATGACATCATGTTGTTTTAGTCCAAACTGATATTCTATGGCTTCAAAAGGAGTCCTGTCTTCCCAAGCCATTTCTATGATACGGTTAATTTCCTCTTCTTGAAGTTGGGCAAACTTTAATCCTTTCATTTTTCTTTTTAATAACAAGAGAGCTTCAAAATAGTTTTCTAAGAATTTGTAAAAAATTTCTTGGAAAAATAAAATTATTGATTAAACTTTGTAAACAAAAGATTATCAATTGAATACGCATAAAAAATTGTTAATAAGTTGAAATTGTTCCTTCGGTTATCCACATTCTACATATGCATTTTGTTTATAACATTTAACACCTTTTGCTTAAGGGCAAAAAATGGTAAAATGACGGTAGAAATGTATATATCCAAATATAAGGACTTGGCAATTAGTGAAATGCGAAGAACAAAGATTCCAGCAAGTATTACTTTGGCTCAAGGATTGTTGGAAAGTGGGGCAGGTAATAGTAGGTTAGCAGCAGAAGGAAACAATCATTTTGGTATTAAATGTAAAAAAGGTTGGTCTGGAAACACTATGAAATTAGATGATGATGCCCCTAATGAATGTTTTCGAGTTTATCCTAAAGTAGAAGAGAGCTATAGAGACCATTCAGATTTTTTATTACATTCTAAAAGATACGCGACTTTATTTTTACTTCCATCTGGTGATTATGTCAATTGGGCAAGGGGTTTAAAGAAAGCTGGCTACGCCACTAATCCAAAATATCCAGACCTTATCATTTCCTTTATTGAAAAATATGATTTGAATCTTTTCGATGATTCTGTACAGAATAAAGAATTAATTGTTAATAATCAAGACATAGAAAATGAGCTTGATTTTTCTAATAAAACTGATGAACGGATTACAAATATATTCGTCGAAAAGGAAAATATAATTAAAGAAGAAATAATAGTAAAAGAAAACAATCAAATTTCTCCAGCTTTAAATAACAATACTAGTGCTTCTGATTTATCAAAAGGAAATACTTTTTACCTCAATGGACATAAAGCATATGTCACTTCTATTTTTGATGATATTCATTTAATTGCTTTAAAAACCGGTATATATCCTGAAGATATTTTAGATTATAATGAGTTAACTTTAGATAATCCAATAGAGGCTCAAACAGTATTATACCTAGAACAGAAGCAAAATATTAATAAAGAGAAACTTTTTCATACTGTTAGAAAGGGTGAAAGTATGTATTTCATAAGTCAATTTTATTGCATCAAGAAATCTTCGTTATTAAAAATGAATAAAATGAAAGATGGCGAAGAACCTTTAGAAGGTGAACTTATATATCTTCAAGAAGATAGGATTGTTTGCCCTTTAATATTCCCTATCAATAAACAAAAATATTTGAATTTAACCTACGCCTATAAATTAAATCCGAGCTTTTATCAATCTAAGGAAGAAGCCTTAATTATCAAAAAGACAGTTACATCTACATTACCTTGTAGAGGTAAAAGTCCTATAATTGATTCAACATTATTAGTAAAAATGGACAGTACCATAAAATCACTTGATGATAAGATGAGGAAGGTAAATTCTCACTCTAACAGTCAAATTGATTATTCTAAAAAGTTAAATTCAGAATTAACTGTCTTTGAAAATGAACAAAATAACTCAAAAACAGAAAAGGCTCAAATCTTAATAGAACCAAATGAATCAACAAAGAAGAAAATATCATCTTCAGAAAAATCAGATTATTACTTCATTGAAGAAGGAGAAACACTTAACTCAATTTCTAAAAAATTGGGTATTCCACTTAATAAATTAAAATTATGGAATGGATTGGTAAATGAAGGGGTCCCTTCAGGTCAAATATTGAAAATTACAGAAAAGTAATAATATTAAAGCACTCTGAAAAGGTAGAATATGAATAAATTTGAATATCTTTAAATTTATCCTTTTTAAATCTTTTGAAAAATCTAACTTATATTTTAATGGTTTTGGGCCTATTTCTTTCATTATTAGGCTGTGACAAAAATGCGGATGACAATAATCATACGCTTACACCTGATCAACATGGCTATGGAGCCTATATAGTTTGCGAAGGAGGCTTTAACAAAGGCGATGCAGCTATTTGCTTTTTTGACAAAGACCACACCTTGTTTAATGGAGATATCTTTTACTTTAGTAATCAATATTTAATTGGGGATGTTTTACAAAGTATCAATTTATTCAATGGAAAGCTTTATGCCGTGGTGAATAACTCCCAAAAGGTGATGGTTTGTAGCCCATTAACGGCAACTTATTTGGCAAAAATTGAAGGATTCAAATCTCCAAGGTACATAATGCCAAGTCCAGATGGACATAAAGCTTATGTAACTAATTACTATACAAATGATTTAAATGTTATTGACCTTAACAAAAATGTGATTTCAAGTTCAGTTAAAATAGGTTTTTGGGCAGAGGAAATGGCTATAGTAGATAATTTTCTTTTTGTTTGTTGTGTTCAATCAAATAAGGTTTACAAAATAAATACAACCACGGACGTGGTTGTGGATTCGATTTCAGTAGGGGAACAACCGCAATGGATTCAAAAGGATAAAAATGGGAAACTTTGGGTGCTTTGTAACTATTATAAAAAATCAAAGCCAGCTACGCTACATCTCATAAATCCAACCACAGATCAAGTGGAAAATACCTTTAATTTTCCTTCAATAACCAACTCTCCTTCAAAATTGAGATTTAATGATAGTCGTGATACCTTCTGTTACATAGATAATGATATTTACAAAATGTCCATTAATGACTTAACCTTACCTAATAACCCGGTTTATAAGAATAAGTATAAAAAATATATATATGGGGTAGGGATAGAGCCTAAATCTGGTTCTATATTTTTTGGTGATGCAGTCAACTTTACAAGTAGAGGATTTGTCACGAGGTTAAAACCTGATGGGACAGTAATCGATTCTGGAAAAGTTACGGTCGCTCCGTCGGATTTTTATTTTGTAGGGTACTAATCCACGTAATCTCCTAATCTGAGGAAATTTCCTTCTTTATCAAAAATGAGCTCTTGATAATCCGTTTCAGTTGCTACTCCAATGCAATAGAACTTGCCATTAGGAATTTCCTCAAAAATTGCAATATTGTATTCATATCCTTTATAGTTTGCCAAAATATAATTGGTACATGCCGAAGGTATTTCTTGTAATTCTACAATTGTTTCAGATTTAATCCATTTGCCTTTTTTATCAAATTCAGCAGTTTTAACCCTTCCATTTTGTTCAAATTGAACTTGATAATTGAGTTCTACCATTACCCAAAAGTCTGCCTTTACAAACGGAAATCGAGTAGCAAAAGCTTTTAGAATGCTTTTAGGAATTTTGGATAAGGGTAAGGCAACTTCTTCTGTAACTTGGTCAGAATAGTTTTTGGCATTTGTGAAATTTGTTGGATAAAGACTGACCATCAACATCAAAAAACCAGCAATACAATTTTTATAATTGATTCTTGAAAATAATAGATGCAGGGTAGGAGGCAATAACATTAATACTTAGTGCAAAAGTCCATTTTATTGAGCAAAAAACAATGGAAAATTAATTTATTGTAAAGAATTAACAATAACCCTAATTTTGCCTCTTTCTCTTTATTTATGACAATATTTGGTATTGAAATTCTTGATGACCTCATTTTCAAGTTTTTACGGTTTTGTGTTGTTGGAGGATTAGGAACTGTTATCGATTTTGGCATTACCTATATATGTAAGGAAAAGCTAGGATGGAATAAATACTTGTCTAATACGCTAGGATTTGCTATTTCTGCAACGGTCAACTACTATTTTAATCGGATTTGGACTTTTGAAAGCCATAATCAAGACATAGTAGGAGAGTATTTCAAATTCCTAGCAGTCGCTATAACCGGATTGATTATCAATAACATCATTCTATGGGTGATGCAAAATAAATTCAATCAGAACTTTTGGATTTCAAAAGTAATAGCAACTGGACTCACGATTGTTTGGAACTTCTTTGCAAGTAAGGCAATTACTTTCGCTAAGGATTAAAACCTTTCAATTAGGATACGTATTAAATATCCAATTTTTTTACTGGTAATCTTTTGAGGAGTTTGGTCTCCATTGCACCTTCTATATAGGCAATTATCGTATCTGCAATATCCTTCTTTGTCGCATGCTCAATGCCCTCCAAACCTGGACTAGAATTTACTTCCATTACCAAAGGTCCTCTGGCGGATTGAAGTAAATCAACTCCTGCTACAGCTAATCCTAATGCTTTTGCCGCCTGAATGGCAACTTCTTTTTCTTGCTTACTAAGTTTAATTTTTTCCGCCACTCCCCCTTGATGAAGGTTTGAGCGGAATTCACCCATGGTTCCTGTTCTCATCATGGAGCCAATAACTTTTCCATCAATGATAAAAACTCTGATGTCCTTGCCTCCTGCCTCTTTGATAAATTCTTGGACTAGAAAGTTGGCCTTTAGTCCATAAAATGCATCTAAAGCAGATTTTGCAGCATTAATGGTTTCAGCAAGGACAACTCCTTTACCTTGAGTACCTTCTAATAGCTTTATCACAATCGGAGGTCCACCAACTTGTTTTATAATGGATTTGATTTGAGCTGGATCTGCTGCAAAAGCAGTAACAGGTACTGGAACGTTATTTCCTGCCATGATTTGCATACTCCTAAGTTTATCTCTACTTCTTACAATGGATTGAGATTTAGCAGAACTAAATACCTTCATTGCTTCAAAATGACGAACAATAGCACTTCCGTAGAAGGTTTTGGATGCTCCAATTCTAGGAATAATTGCATCAGGTGGGTCTAATGGGAGTCCCTTATATAAAAAATCAGCCTTATCATTTTTGATGATTATGTCTAATAACATATAATCAATCACCATCATCTGATGTCCTCTTTTTAAACCTGCATCCACCAAACGTTTGGTAGAATATAATTTTTCCCCTCTACTAAGTATGTAGATTTTCATATTTAAGCGATTTTGAGTCTTTCTTTTAAGGATTGGTTAGTTCTAGAAACATCTACTATATACCTCTTTTTCAATAGTTTACGTCCTAATAATACAGGATACTCCATAAGGGATCTATCGGCCAAGGTTATTTCTAAATGAATATCTTCTTCAAATAAACGGATAAAAGTACTAATCACAAACCTTTGCTCTACCATTCCAAATGAATTTTTTATTAATTTTTCATTATGTATAGGCAAAACAAATTCTTTTTTGTGATATTGGGTCTGTTCTGGGTCCAATAAAGTGAATTTTACAAATCGCTCTCCATCAATATCAATTTCAGAAACATCTTCACAATGAATTGAAGAGGTAAAGGCTCCAGTATCAATTTTGGCTGGGATGTTTAACAATCCTAAATTAGGAAAATCAACAATCTCTTGACGTCCAATGACTTTCTTCTTTCCAAGTTTTATCATTTGTCTATACTTTTAGAATAACTTTATAAACATAAACAGTTTTCATCTTCAAAATAAATAAAAAAACAAGTACAAACATTCAAAAAATGTAGTTTTGTTTTATGAACTCAAGTTCTTTTAAACTTTTAGAAGCAAATGTTCTTCATCCAATGGTTAATGATTTTATCCTTAAGGAGTTAAACACCACTTTTAAAAATCCAAATACATTAGACGATTTAGAAGAAACCGCAAATAAATGCTCATTTTCTATAGAATTAAGACAAAACTTAGTCGAAGCACTAACCGAATCTTATAAAGATTGCGGTCTATTTGAAAAAGTAAAGGATACGATTAAAGAGTTACAGGATTCCAATTCCTATACAATAACTACAGGACATCAATTGTGTTTGTTTACTGGACCGTTATACTTCATTTTGAAAATTGCTAGTGCCATTAACTTAGCAAACCAACTTAATCAATTTTCTGAGGTCAACCGTTATGTGCCTATTTATTGGATGGCATCAGAAGACCATGATTTTGAGGAAATCAAGTCAATTTTTCTTTTTAATAAATCATTATCATGGGAAACTTTTCAATCTGGAGCAACAGGAAGATTTAAAATAGATGATTCCTTTCTAGAATTTTTCAATCTTATCAAATCACTTTTCCAAAATGATGAGCAAACATTAACTTTTGTTCAAAAGTTAGGGGATTGTTACTTAAGTAGTGAAAATTTAGCCATTGCTACAACAAAAATGGTACATTTACTTTTTCCTGATTCTAATCTTTTGGTTTTGAATGCAGATAGTATTTTACTTAAAAAAGCTTTTATCCCAATTCTGAAATCTGAAATTCATTCTGGTTTATCTTACAGCGCCCTTAAAAAAAAGAATGAGGAACTGTCATCTAAATTCAAGCTTCCTGTTCAAGGAAGAGAAATCAACTTATTTTATTTAAAGGATAATGAAAGGAATCGAATCATTCCATTACCTGACAATATGTATCAATTATCTAATCAATTACTGCTTAATAAAACTGAATTATTTGAATTAATTGATACAAATCCGGAGTATTTCAGTCCTAATGTAGTTTTACGACCAGTTTATCAAGAAGTTATTCTCCCCAATATTGCTTATATAGGTGGAAGAAATGAAATTGCCTATTGGCTTCAATTAGAGGAGGTTTTCAATGCATTCAAGGTCCAGAAACCATGTTTGTTGGTCAGAAACTCCGTACTTTTGTTATCAAACAAAGTTTCTTCTGAATTGGAAAAATTAAACATCAAAATAGAAGAATTACTCACTTCAACTAGAAAAGACGTTGACCTTAAAACCTTATTCTACCTAAAAAATGAGGTGATTTATGCAATTGATAAATTCCTAAACACTCAATTAAATGAATTCAAGGATATTAAAGAAGTAATAAAAGACTTACCTTCTAATTTTGCTGGAAACGTAGTAAAGCAGTCTAATGAAATACAAGGTCTATTAAAAAAAATGTCTAAGGAAGTTAAGGAGGCAAAAGAATCAGCTAACAATCAGAAAATTGATAAATTGCTTAAAATTACGTCAATACTATTCCCTGATAATGCATTGGCTGAAAGAAGAGATAATATACTCAATTATTCCAATTGGATCAAAAACGGTTTAATGGATTTTTTAGTCACCAACGCCAATCCTCTAAATAAAGATATCCTTATTATTACAGAATAACGATAAAATGAGCATCCTTAAAAGAGTTAGAACCTTGTTAGAAAAGGAAATAAATATTTCCCATTCATCTAAATACCTGTTAGCTGTAAGTGGTGGTATGGACTCTATGGTGATGCTTCATATTTTTAATAAATTAAATTATAATATAGTTGTTGCGCATTGCAACTTTCAATTGAGAGGATTAGATTCTGAGAATGACCAAAATTTAGTCATTGATTATTGCCATCAAAATAGAATTCCAGTTCTTTATAATAGATTTGACGTAAATAAATACAAGGAGGAAAATAATGTTTCCACCCAAATTGCAGCCCGTCATTTGAGGTACGAATGGTTCAGTTTACTTATAAAAGAACACCATATTAAATTTTTATGTACTGCCCATCACCAAGACGATAATGAAGAAACTATTCTGCTCAATTTAGTCCAAGGAGGAATTTTGCAAAGTATTACAGGTATATCACCTAAATCTGGAAATATTCTTAGGCCATTAATTAATTGTTCCAAAAAGGAAATCTTAGATTATAGTTTAAAAAATAAAGTCCCTTATTTGGACGATATTTCAAATATATCAGATGATTATAAGCGTAATTTTATACGTCATCATATTACTCCTCTTTTGAGTACCTTGAATGTAAATCATACGCAAACTATTCAACAGGCTGGGATACTTAGGGGATATTATGTTGATTTAGCAACAAGTATGGCTTCCAAAATCAAACCTGAATATCAATCAGAGGACCTATTAGTCATCAAAGTAGAAAATGATTTTAGTAACCCATCCGTCCTTTATCATTATTTTTATACAAATCAATTTGAAATAGATTTTAAGGATATAGTGGCTATGTCGGCGGCATTGACTTCAACAGAATTTAAACGATTTGATGTTAATCCAGTGAAAGATTTATATGTTGGTAAATCGAAGATTTATATTCTCAATGTCAATCCTTTGCCTTTAATGATTAAATTAGAAATCGGTTATAATCAGACTATAAAGGTTGGTATTTTTACTTTTATTTTGGAATGGATGGATAGCCAGATTCCTTTAAGGAATAATCATAAAAATACATTTTATTTTGAAATTCCTTTGATGGCTCAACTGGCTTTTGAACCACGTAAAAACGGCCAAAAATTTAGTGTATCAGGCAAAATCGGAACTTCCTTAGTGTCTGATTTAATGACAAATGCAAAAATTCCCCTTCCTATTAAAAATATTTATCCTATACTATATTTGGATGACAAGCCAATTTTCATTCCATTGATTGGTCAAGCCAAAGAATCATATTCTAATCTTGGGTCCAATGATAAAATTGTACTTAAATTAACCTGTACCTCTGATTACAAATTTTAAACCTTGTTGTAAATTGCCTTAAAATTAAGTTATGAATCGTTCTTTACCTTTTTCCTTAGCAATATTGTTCTTATTTTCATTTTTGGGATTAGATGCTCAGATTCAACAGGATGTAAAATCATTTGTTTTTCCTTTAGCTGGAAGGTCGACCCCAAGAGAATTTAAAAAGGATGCTTTCCCTAATATTGAATATTTAGCTCCTCTTCCTGGAGGAACTCAGGCACAGTCCTATATGGAAAAAGTAAAGAGTTCATATCCTGAAAGGATTTTCCCTCAGGAAAAACTTTATAAAGGTACATTAGGCGCTCCTTCATCATTGCAAAATTTTGAAGGAAATAGATATCCGACAGGAGCACCTAACGATAACGACATGGCAATTTCCAATGGAGGAAAAATTGTCAGCATGGTCAATACCACAGTATCCGTTTTTGATACAAGCGGAACACTTCTTAAAACTTGGTCTTTTGCAAAATTTACAGATACCCTTAAAAACTATTCCGGAAAATATGATGGAAGAGTATTGTATGACCCAATTAGGGATAGATTTATTACCGCAATTTTAGCTGGATATTCTGATACTGCAACTTATTGTATCCTATCCTTCTCTAAAACTAATGATCCGCTAGGGGAGTGGAATCACTATAAATTAAGCGGGAATCCTTTAAATGACACCTCATGGAGTGATTATCCTATTTTGGCCTTAACTAAATCTAAATTATACTTAACCCTTAATTTATTGGCCAATAAACTGTCTTGGCAATTAGGTTTTAAACAATCCGTTATTTGGAGAATAGACTTAGATTCTGCCTTTAATGGAACAGGTTTAAGCACTCAATTATATTATAATAATAAGATTGACGGTAAAAATATCCGTAATATATGTCCTGTTCAAAGCGGGATAATGCCTGAAACTGATAATATAGTATATTTTTTAAATAACAAAAACTTCTCTAAAGGGACAGATTCCTTAGTTTTAATTAAATTAGATAATTTAAAGGGAGGGCAAAAAACAATTACTCCTCTTCAATTAAATGATAAGTATGCAATGGCTCCAAATGCTGTTCAAAAAGCTGCAGTGAAGCTTCAAACCAATGATGCGAGGATATTAGATGCCATCAAAGTAGGTCAAAAACTATACTATGTTGGTAATTCTTTAAATACTACCTATAACTCAGCTGGGGTTCAATTTGGAATGGTGGATTTGAACAACTTATCCCAAAAACAGAATCTATCCATTTTAACTGATGCTAAACTGGATTACGGATATCCTTCTCTTGCATTTGTTGGAGGGGATACCACCAAAGACGACATCCTTTTGACACTAAACTACACTGGTAAATCTGACAATGCTGGTGTTGGAACCATGTATTATTCAAAAGGGAGTTTTTCCGATTTAACTAGGATAAAAGACGGAAATTCCTTTATTGCAGTGTATTCTAGCCCATCTAGATGGGGAGATTATAGTGGTTGCCAAAGAAGATACAATCAAGTAGGAAGAGCTTGGATTGCAGGTACTTTTGGTCAAAAAGTGATTGGTTCTTCTACCAATTATACCTATGGAACCTGGATTGGAGAAGTTGGAATGCCTGGTTGGCAGGTTGGCATCGAAAACACTAAATCAACGTCCACCAATAATTTAAAAATTTACCCAAATCCTTTAGAGGATTATCAAGACATTAATTTTGAATTTGAAAACCCTATCAATGAAAAGTTAATCGTCTATTTAATGGATATGGGCGGTAAAATAATCACAAAAGTGATAGAAAAAAATTGCTCCACGGGGAAGTTTACTTTGCACTTTAATACAGCTTCCTTATCTAAAGGAGGCTATATTCTTCAAGTAATGAATGAAGAAAATTCCATTGTTGCTAGCAAGGAAATAATGATTAAATAATCCCATAAATATTATTATTATTATTTTATAAATGGACTTTAAGTACTGATAACATCAGGAATATTAATAGGATAGGTTACTATTTTTACAAATTATTAGCATTTTTAATTATTAATGCTTCCCAATATAAACTCTGCAATCCTTGCACTTACCCCATTATTGCCTAGTTTATCACGGAGTTTTAGATATTCTGATTCCATATAAGCCCTATGGTTCTCATCTTCTAATAATTCTAGTTCTTTAAAAATATTGTGCGGCGTGACTTCATTTTGAATCAATTCCTTGACTAAAGGTTTGTCTAATATTAAATTTACCAAACTGATATAAGGTATTTTAATCACCCTTTTAGCGACCTGATAACTTAGGTTAGATCCTTTATAACAAACTACTTCTGGCAGAAGAAATAAGGCGGCCTCTAAAGTGGAGGTTCCACTTTTAATTATTCCTGAATGACTGCTGGATAATAAATTATACGTTTGACTACTAAATAATCTGGCATTTTGTTGATTAATTAGTGGATTGTAAAATGACTTGTCAATATGCCCTGAACCGGCAATGGATATGCTTTCTGCTCCAAATTGATTTGCTCCTTCCAGCATAATGGGAAGCATTCTACTAATCTCTTGTTTTCTTGAACCAGGAAGAATGCAGATTCCTTCTTTTTTATGAATATTGGCAGGGTTTCCTTCCTCAAATTGTTGGACAGCATCTAAGAGTGGATGTCCTGTGTAGAATGCATTAATTCCGTGTTTTTTAAAATATTCTACCTCAAAAGGAAGAATTACAATCAACTCATCTACATACTTTTTAATGAGTTTGACTCTATTTTCTTTCCATGCCCAAACCTGCGGGGCAATGTAATAAATTGTTTTGTATCCTGATTTTTTAGCCCATTCTGCTATTCTTAGATTAAATCCTGGAAAATCAATAAATATTATTGCGTCTGGTTGAAAATCAGTGATTTGTTTTTTGCAAAGTTCTAAATTATTTAATACCGTTTTGAGTTTTAAAACCACCTCCTTGAAACCCATGATAGCCAATTCCTTGATGTGCTTTAACACGCTCATTCCGTTAGCTTCCATTAAATCACCTCCCCATCCTTGGATAATTAAATCAGGATTTTGTTCTAATAAATTCTTAATTAAATTTGAACCGTGCAAGTCTCCACTTGCCTCCCCTGAAATAATAAATATTTTTTTCAATTTTAGACTACTTAAAATTTTACCTCATCCCAAAAGAATCTAAAAATGATATATCCAGCTCCTATTAGTACAAAAAACATCATTCCTTGCGCTGTTTTTTGCGCCAATCTATCTGAATAATATTTTAATGGAAAGAAGTTGGCTGCCAAGGAAAGAATCATAATAAATTGAAGCTCTATGATGTATTTTTTGTAAATATTAAATAAGATAATATCATTTAATACCCATAATAATCCATAAGTGAGCAAACTGATGCCCATTGCAAGTGCAAAGCCAAAAAATCGATTATTTATTTTCAACATTCCAATCTCTATTATTTAAATGTGACATTGCATGATGTGCGGTTAAATCAAATTGCGTAGGTACAATGGATACATATCCATTATTTAAAGCGAAAATATCGGTATCTTCTCCCAAATCATTGCTTAAGAATTTACCTACTAACCAATAATATTTCCTTTGATATGGGTCAATACGTTCGTCATATTTTTCCTCGTATTTAGCTTTTGCCTGACGGCAAATTTTTATCCCTTTTATTTCCTCTAATGGTAATTTAGGAATATTTACATTTAATAATACGCCTTCCGGTAGACCATCTTTTAATATTTGTTTGGCAATGAACTGTGCAAAGTGCGCAGCAGCATTAAAATCAGCTTCTAAACTATAATCTAAAAGGGAAAATCCTATTGCAGGGATACCCTCCACAGCAGCTTCTACCGCGGCACTCATGGTACCGGAATATATAACGTTAATACTGGCATTGCTCCCATGATTGATTCCGCTGACCACTAAATCAGGACGTTTGTGCATTACAGAAGATACTGCCAGTTTTACACAATCTGCTGGGGTTCCGCTTGCTTGATAGGAAACTACCCCTTCTCCAAATAGATGGACTCTTTCCAACCTCAAGGGTTCTGCAATAGTGATTGCGTGTCCCATTCCACTTTGAGGGGAATCCGGCGCCACTACTACAATTTCTCCTAATGGACGCATAGCCTCCACTAAATTGAGTATTCCTGGAGCAGATATCCCATCATCATTGACAATCAGTATTGTAGGACGTTTTGTAGTCATTTTTTTGGCTTTTTAGTACTTTTGCTTTTCAAATTTAGGTCATCAAGGATGATATGGTCAAATCTATGGATATTTCACTTTACCTTTGATTTAATAAGATTGAACATAATTTATGATAGGAAGGTATAAAGGAAAGGAATCGCTAATTGTTATTGCTATGTTTTTTGGAGCTATTTCAACCTTTTACTTTGGGTCTAAAACTTTGATAGATATTGATAAGGTTTCCGCTTTTTGGTTACTTTTAGGAGGAGCAATTTATATTACACATCTTCCTTTTTTTGAATTAAATAAATTGAATTTAATATTTATTGGCATTATTTCTTTTCTTTCTTATGGTTTATTAATCACTGGACTTTCATTAACTATTAATTATTTTGTGTCTAATAATACGGAAACTCGGATAATTCCTATTCAACTTATTGGTTATGAGGGTGATGGAAATGAACCTTCTTTGAAATTTAAGACTTCCGATACTTTATTTGAAAATCAGGATTATGTTCTTCAGTTTGAATTAGATACGGTTGCAGAAAGTTACTCCTCTGCAAGGGTGATTATATCTAATGGATGTTTGGGTTATAAGGTGGTTAAATCTTCTGTGTTGATACCTGATGTTAAGCATTAGGGTTGGGTTTGGGGTGGTACCTAAGGGGTTTATTGGAAATCGTTTTTTTGACTGAATCACGGATTAAACATCAGCCAAAGGCTGACAAGGATTACTCGGATTTCACGGATTTTTTTTTCTACCAAAAGGTCGCTCCTATGGAGTTTTTTAGTATGTCGCTTCGACAGGCTCAGCGACCTTGCTTCTACCGTTAGGACAAGCCTTTTGAGTTTTCTACCAAAAGGTCGCTCCTACGGAGCTTATTGGAAATCTACTTTATGTTTTTTCTACAATAAGGTCGTCCCTACGGGACTTTTATTGATAATGAGCAAGTTATGAGGTGCGATTTTTTTTTGTTAGGTTACGGGTTACGATGCCGTAAATAATTGACTTTTAGTATTTTAAGTGTAACCTAACTGTAACCTTTTTGTAACCTAAGGTTACGGTTTTTTTCAAGTACTATTGTAGTATAAGGTTGCATATATAATGAGACGATCGCGTCTCTACCAATCGGTCGTACCTATGGAATTTTTATTGATTATCAGCAAGTTATGATATGCGATTTTTTTTGTTAGAGAACGGAGAACGATGGGTTAATATTATGATTAATAAGTTGTTAAGCGTTCTGTAGCCGTTCTCTAATCGTTCACTAATAAATAAGGAATTTATGAAAGCTGAAACAATTTGGTTCCGTCACCTTACCACCTTGTCTGACGGCTTCTATTCTATGGAAACCTTCAGACACTCCTACTTTAAAAGGAGGAGTGCCTTTTCATTTTACTATTGTCCTAACTCACCAATTTATCGCAAATTGATAGAAAAAAAGTTGAAAATAGTTTGTAAGTGATTGGTAATTAACGTAATATTTTTTGAATTTATTTTAGGGCGTTGAATTATTTGGGATGTCAGGGCTATCGCCCTTTTTTTACTTAATTCCTTTACTTAATGATTTAAAATTATACTTAAAGTGGTATTAAAAACTAGCTACAATTTCCTTTACACCTTCGGAATATGATTTAGGGGTGTAATTAAATGTATTATTAAATTTTGAGCTGTCAAAGAAGTAATCATTATCATATTGATAAAGCATTTCTTTAAATTCTTTTAGTACAGGGACAAATAATCCTATGATGGTTAGCATTCCTGCTCCTAAATTGGTAACACCTTTATTTTTTTTGTCCGCTTTATTGGACAGCATTTCGACAAAGTGATTCATATTCAATTTTTCTGAACTGGTTGGGAGGTTCCAAACCTGATTGAAGGCGGTAGGGGTGTTCCCTAAAATTGCAGTGCCTTTTGCGGCATCATCCACATGGGTAAAGCTGTGAATTTTAGAACTGTCACAGAACCATTGCGCCTTTTTTTCATTTTTGATGTTTTGAACTACTGTTGCATCCATTACGCTTAAAGGAACGTTTGGCCCGTAAAAATCTGCTGCTCTGGCAATGATGTAGTCCAGTTTTTGCTCTAAATGGGCATTTAATATCATGTTGACTACTTGCGCCCTAACTTCTCCTTTTTTACTACTTAGTTTTATGGGGCATTGTTCAGTAATGTTTCCTTTTACATAACCTAAGGCATAGACATTGTCAAAAAAGACCAATTTGGCATTGTGTTTAATGCATGCATCAATCACGTTTTTTATTAAGATTGGCCATTGAACCGCCCAAATATCCGCTTTGTATTGTAGCCCAGCAGTTAGGTAAACAATATCTGAGCCTTCCACTGCTTTGTCCACAAAGGATGCGTCTAACAAATCTCCTCCCATTAACTCATCTGAGGTATTTACTTTCTTTGGATTTCTACTCACCAATCTGATTTTATCGGTGTATTGCGTCAAATGTTTTGCTAATGGAATGGAAATTGATCCACCGGAACCTAGAATTGTCTGAATATTTTTAAAATTTGATTTCAAAGTTATAGGATATTGAACGTAAATTGCACCTCCAAAGCAATGAAACGTATTTACTGTGAGTTAAAACGCACTTTAAGTTGGTTCAATTGTAATTGACCTTAAAAAATCTTTCGGAGAGATGGCAGAGTGGTCGAATGCGCACGCCTGGAAAGTGTGTTTACTTAACGGTAACTAGGGTTCGAATCCCTATCTCTCCGCAAATCAAAACTTGAATGCCTCTATATGAGGCATTTATTGTTTTTTGGTGCTTAATATATCTTTTGACTTTCTTAGAGATTTAGGAGATTTTTTCTTAAAAGGAGCTAATTATTAGCGTATAAATTGGTCATTGTTAATTAATCGATTAGTATCTTGATCAGGATAAATACGGATATTTTTAAATTATTGAATCGGATATTTATTCTTCATAGTAAAACATCCTGGGTGTGGTTCTTGTGAGATAGCAAAGAAACTTGACCTTGTCTTACCGACTGTAAAAAAGTCTTTAGCTGAATTAGTTTTAAAAGGAGCTATCATAAAGGAAGGTCGAGGTAAATCTACCGGATATTTGATAGTTTAATACAATATATTTGAAATTTTAATGTAGTTCAGGTTGCTTTTGAATTTGTAATTAGATCTATTCAAACAATCTTGCAAGGTATTAATGCATCCTCATCAAAGGAATAGACTGCACATAGTCTATGATATCCGTCAGCGATAATGAGTTTGGAATTCTTGGGGTCTCTTACTAAAAGTAAAGGGGACAATGTAATTGAATCTTCAATTTTCTTGATGTCTTTTTTAACGTGTTGGTTGCTGATACCTAAAAGGGATAGTCCACTAGCTCTAAAAATATCTTTTGACTTGAATTGAGTTATTTCCGCTTTTTTTAAGGCCTTGATGTATTTATTACAAGTTTCCTCGTCAAAAATTAAACTTAGGTAAGATTGAGCAGCAGGGTAATCATGGTCTTCCGGTTTTGAAAACCATTTTATGTTGTCATTATTGGCCATTTTTATTTTCTTCTGTTTTATTTTTCTCTGTATTATTTGTTTGAGTTTGATTCTTTTCTGGTTGTTCTCTGTCAGTCAACCATTTATCAACTGGTTTTAATAATACATTGACTATTAAAATAAGGATTGTTGCAACTGCGGTTTCAAAATAATAACCAGCGGCTGCCAAACAGCCTAAGGCAGAGCTACACCAAATTGTTACTGAGGTTGTTAATCCATGAACATTTATACCATCTTTAAAAATAATGCCCGCACACAAGAATCCAATTCCGGTAACCACTTGACCTATGATTCTGGTAACATCTCCATGCTCGGGAGTTATTCTTAATGAAAGTAAGACATAAAGCGCTGAGCCAAGTGAAACCAAAGTAGTTGTCCTAAGTCCAGCAGATTTATGATTCCATTGACGTTCAAATCCTATAATGAGGCCAGCTACAACAGCAATGATGACTCTTAATGTAAATTCTATATTAGTCAAAATGGTTAATTTGACTTGCAAGATAAAAGGATAGTTCTAATTATAGACTATCTATTCAATATTTTCTGCTCTATGGCACTTGTGGAATGACCTGGTATAAAAGGTAATAGCACGACTGAACCTCCTAAATCCATCGTTTCTTTACCTCCTACTACGCCTTCCACATCATAATCTCCACCTTTGGTGATAATATTGGGTTGATAGGTGGTGATTAATTTTAAAGGGGTCGGTTCATCAAATACCACTACAGCATCAATAAAGCTGAAGTTAGCAAGAATCAAAGCACGGTCGTTCTCTTTTTGAAGGGGTCTGTTGATCCCCTTTAATTTACTTACTGACGCATCAGAATTGATGCCGACAATCATTTTATCTGCTAAGGATGATGTTCGTAATAGATAATTGATATGACCTAAATGGAGTAAATCGAAGCATCCGTTGGTAAAAACGATTGTTTGATTATTGATTTTCCATTGACTTACCGTATTATTTAGAGCTTCAAAGGTGTAAACCTTTTGTTTAATTAGATTCCAAGGACTCGTTCTCATTTGCTCTAATTGAGGGGTCTATTTCTATTATTGTAGGTGCTAAAACATCTTCTTTGGGTATTAAAAATCCGATACACATAAAGGATATAGCTCCTAATAATATGATGGCTAATGTTTGGAAGGAGTGTGCCACCAATGCAAATGTGAATCCATCTTGTTCATTTAGTCCATACATTAATAAAGTTTGGATGACTACCCAATGATAGGCACCAATTCCGCCTTGAACGGGAGCTACAAATCCATAACTGCCAAGGGTAAGAACCGTTAAAGCAGCCAATAGTCCTAGATGAGAAGTTATTTCCAAGGAGAAGAAACAGAAATACACCATTAAATAATAACAGAACCATAGCAGAATACTTAGACCTATAAATTTCCATTTATTTTCCATCTTCCAAATGGATTGTAAACCATCGCCAAAACCTTGAATAAGGGATTTGATTTTTACTACAAGAGGATTATTTTTAAATATTTTAAAAACAACAAATAATCCGATCATTCCTACAAAAAACAGAATTAATATACCATATAATAATCCATTTCCATTGGATGTGGTACTTCCTGTTTGTTGGCCATTAAATTTTGAAAGGATGTATTTATTTATGAATCCTTCAAGTCTTGTAAACTCTAAGGCGAAAGTCATTATGGATAGAATCAACAATGCAATTACATCCACAATTCTTTCTACGACTACTGTCCCGATTAACTTTTCAACTGGTACTTTGTTGGTTCTATTCAGAACTACACAACGG
>Ga0114962_10000211_pt1 | contig 50022 bp, 47 predicted proteins | sample C_130820_MF_Meta_FD_87017 | JGI IMG/M metagenome (GOLD analysis project Ga0114962, IMG submission 87017) | Freshwater microbial communities from Lake Croche, Canada to study carbon cycling - C_130820_MF_MetaG | ecosystem: Environmental > Aquatic > Freshwater > Lake | place: Lake Croche, Canada... | reverse complement strand
TCCCTTAGCGCCATCTCCAAGTCCAAGCCCCTTGGCACCTTCCCCAAGTCCAAGTCCCTTGGCACCATCTCCAAGTCCAAGTCCCTTGGCACCATCTCCAAGTCCAAGCCCCTTGGCACCTTCCCCAAGTCCAAGTCCCTTGGCACCATCTCCAAGTCCAAGCCCCTTAGCACCTTCCCCAAGTCCAAGTCCCTTGGCACCATCTCCAAGTCCAAGCTTAAAGCCATCTCCATCTCCAAGTCCCTTGGCACCTTCCCCAAGTCCAAGTCCCTCTCCAAGCCCAAGTCCCTCTCCAAGTCCCTCCCCAAGCCCAAGTCCCTCTCCAAGCCCAAGTCCCTCTCCAAGCCCAAGTCCCTCCCCAAGCCCAAGTCCCTCCCCAAGCCCAAGTCCCTCTCCAAGCCCAAGTCCCTCCCCAAGCCCAATCCCCAGTCCCTCCCCAAGCCCCAGTCCCAGCCCCTCCCCAAGCCCAAGTCCCTTAGCACCTTCCCCAAGCCCCTTAGCACCATCTCCAAGCCCAAGCCCCTTGGCACCTTCCCCAAGTCCAAGTCCTTCTCCAATAAGTTTATGTGGATCTGGTATTAATAGAGGACCATTTGATGAAACACTTAGAACAAATTATGTAGCTTCCGATATTATTTTATTTAATTCTAATTATTATGTAGCAATAATAAATGCATCTTATTATGATATTTACATTAAATCATTGGTAAGTTCTAGCCCAACTAATCCACCTACAGTAATAAATGTATCTAATGAAGGTACTAGTTTTAAGTTGAATATAAAATTTCCAAATGGTAATCAATTAATTTTTACTATATTTTATCCTTCAGATCCTCAAAATTTATACTGGATTCCATGTTCATATACTCCAAAATATTCACCAAGTCCTAGCTTTTCACCCATACCGAGTCCTAAATTTTCACCTATACCTTCAAGTATAGGTTTATGCGGACCTGGTAATAATAGAGGATCATTTAGTCCATATATAGATTTTGTAGCTTCAGATATTATTTTATTTAATTCTAATTATTACGTGGCTAACAAAGATATGCCATATTCAACAATGTATGGTATTACAAATTCAACTACTATGGTAGCAGCTGAAAGTGGTATTCTTTTTTCAACATCTAAAGGAACATTTTCTATTTTGTGGCCAAATTTAGATCCTTCTTGGTCTAGATGTAATATGCCAACTTCACAAACTCCTGTAAATCCTGGTCCAGATTTAAGTTTATTACCACTTGTTAATTTAATAGATGTAATTGGTATAAATATATGTATTTTATTATTTAGATGGTTAGGTCAATTTTGTATGTATCAGACAATGCCAATTAGGCCACAACCTTTACCATCCGCTCCTCCACGACCACTCGAACCGCCAGTAATGGGATTTCCTAAAACAACTGTCATGGGATTTCCTGACCCTGTAATAGGTATACCAGTTGATCCAATTGGACCGCGACCTCCTTCTAAACTACCGAAACTTCCTCCAACACCACGGACACCTGCTGGTGGTTCAAGTGGTGCAGGTGGTTCAGCGAAACAAGCAGCAGATGCTGCTAAAAAAGCAGCAGATGCTGCTAAAAAAGCAGCAGATGCTGCTAAAAAAGCAGCAGATGATGCGAAAAAAGCAGCAGATTCAGCAACACAAACGGCAGCACAAGCAGCAACGAATGCAGCATCACAAACAAATCCAGCAGCAAAACAAACAGCAGATGCAGCAGCACAAGCAGCAAAACAAACAGCAGATGCAGCAGCACAAGCAGCAACACAAGCAGCATCTAAAGCAACACAGGCAACACAGGCAGCAACACAAGCAGACGCATCAGCACAAGCATCACAAGAAGCAGCAAATCAAGCAACACAAACAGACCTACAACCGGTACAACAAGCAGCAGCAGCGTCTACAGCAATGAAAGCATCACAAGAAGCAGGAACACAGACGGATATAGCAGCAGCTGCAGCACCAGCATCAAGTCTCGAAGCAGCGGCAGCACATAAAGCAGCAGCTGCAGCAAAACAAGCAGCAGCCGGTGATCCTTTTCAACCCCCCAATACAGAATTAAAACAAGCGGCAACAACAACTGGAGAAACACAAGCAGCGCCACCCGGGGCACCATCTGGAGCACAGAAAAGACCTCCTGAATATTCTGTAAATAAATTCAAACCAACACTTGATACCATACCTGAAAACGATCTTGATCCTGATATAGATCCTGAAAAGGGAATAGTTTATAGGAAAGTAGTAACACCTGCAATAGATGGTACATATACAGTTTGCAAATATTGGATAAATGATAATACTAGACAAAAAACGACTGAAGAAATAACATATGATATAAAGGGTAATGTAATTAAAACAGTTACTACAAAATTAACAAGAAAGAATGGAGCTTCGATTGATTTACCTGAAAAAAATAACTTTGGAATAGTGGATGTTAATCCAATGGGTGTAAAGCTAGGAGAAGGTGATGTAATTATTCGTGTAGAAGAGTTTTCAGATCACGGAATTTCTCCAATTACTACAATTGAAAGATTTCATGATGATAGAACTTCTGATGTTGAATATTCAGGTAATGAAAATAATACAGGTTACAATTCAAAAAATAAGTATTCACTAAATTCAAACAAAACATTTGATCAGTTAGAAACATCAAATAGAATTTATAGTGACGGTAGCACTGATGCAATTACATTTGGTAATTATTATCGAGATGTGCCAGATGCATATGGAAGTATGACTCGTGTTTTATCAGGGCCAGATGGTACTTTAATTGGAACATCAAATGAAGAAAATGTGTTTAATGATGATTCGAGTTTGAAAACAAAAACTGAATATCCCCAAGGTAGAGGAGGTCCATCATCTGTAACAAATTATAATACTTTTACTAGTAGCGCTGGTGTGCCAAATGGAAACAATTTACCATTAGATAAAACAACTTTTGATAGTATTGGAACAATGATTTCATCAAAAAAATACAATCTTGGAACTTTACAATGGGCTACAATGGGACCTACATATAAGGCAACGCTTTCAGATATAAATAATGCGATTACAAAAGGTCATTTATCTTCAGATATAACTATTCCAACAATAGATCCAGTTAGTAAACGAATAGTACGTACCGATATTTATACCATGGATATAAAAAGTAAATCATTTGTCCCAAAATATATAAGAAAATTTGATTTTATAGGTAATGTAGAATGGGGAGTAACTGCATCATACAGAGTAGACAATATTTTTACTGATTTAACGCCATCAGTACTTAGTGTTTTTAATCGAGATATAGTTTCAAATCCAACTTTACAAAGAAATGGTAAAATTGTATATCAAATTAATACAGATGGTACGCAATCAATAATTCAATTTAATTTTACTGCACCACCTGATGAAACTCAGGGTACTACAAGTATCACTACTCAAAAAGGAAAAACTACTACTGTATTCGAATACGATACAATATTGAAAAAGGATCCATCAAACGGTAACTATAATACAACTAATTATTCTACTAAAATTGAAAGTACATATTCTAATATTGACTCAACTAGACTTATAGTAAGAAAAATTACTACACCCGGTGGGGATATTGAAACTTATTCATTTAGCGATGATGCGAATAATGCAACTACACAATATATAAAAGAAGCTGCTTCTGGTGGTGTTGAAAATCACACGTATACACCTGGACAACCTGTAACAGAAACTGTTTTAATTACAAATGGTGCCAAAAATATAAATGACAAAATACAATATAATTCAGATGGAACAGTAACTGTACAAATAGGGGATCAAAATACAGAATATAAGTATCCTACATTGGATGCATTTGAAAATGATTACAAATCTAGAACATTTGGCGCCTTTACTTCAAAAACAGTTTATGATCCTAATACTCTCCCTAAATTTACAATCAAAATATCATCAACTACAAAATATGTTGATTCCGCAAGCGGGACGACCATTATTAAAAATTATGATAAAAATGGCGTGTTGACTTCAGAAGATTCCACTGTCGGTGGTACCCATATAACATATGATTCAACAAGTGGAGTTTTTACTAGTCAAAGTAATACCGATTATAAAAAACTCACAGGTTTTACTATAACACAAACAACTGATCAAACGAAACCTTCAACATATACACCATCTGCGAGACTGAATCCAGGTGACCTACTACAAACATTTGGAACTAATGGAATTGTATCCCAAACAACTGATACATCTACTCAGATTTTTGATAGAACTGCTGGTACTGCAAAAATAACAATAAAAAATTCCGATGGGACAACAATCAAAAATGTATGGATGCTTACGGCACCCCCTGGCACTATTGGACAACCTCTTCCTATTCAAAAACCTACAGATCCACATGTTTTGGTTAATGGTGAAATCAAACAAACACTTTCAAATGATGGAAAAATACTAAGCGAGGAATCTATGAATAATGGAGTTCACACAACGTATGATGGAACAGCGCTGACAGTTACATCATCAACTGGTGTTGATATAAAAGTTGGAGGACTTGCTATTACAATTGGGGACGGAATAGGATCAACTTTTATACAAAATCAAACAGGTACTATACATCAAGTTATTAATGGTGGAGTCCTAACCGAAGAAACAACATGGGACGCTAAAACTGGTAATAAATCTACAACAACTTTTAAAGATGGGACTCTTACAACTATCACAACTGATCCAAATGGAAAAATGATATTATCAAAAACAGCAAATGGAGCACATGCTCCAGAGTTTATCTCCGGTGCACCCACGAATTTTTGGACAACTACAACTCCAGCTCAAAACTTGAATTTTCAAAATGGCATTTTATCAGTCACAACTACCGACCCGGCATCTGGTAATCGGATCACAAACAGTTATCAAAATCAAAATGCTGGAATAAATGCAGATGGTACTCCTAAATATGGTGATCAAGCTCAGAATTCACCAAGTTATACACAGACTTTTGATCGTAATGGAAACTTTATTAGTCAGGTAAGTGGAACCCAAACTATAAAAATAATAACCGGTGGTGTAGTAGCTGTAACACAAGGTACAACTACGAATGTTTATACAAATGCAGAGTTACCTCCACCAGTTGTTACACCGGGAACTAAAGTAAATGCAAATCCTGCAGTTGGTGCAAAACCCATTGTTACACAAGTTACTGATGGTTCAGGTAAACTCATTAATCAAATACTTTTAGATAATTCTCAAATACAAGTCAATGGAAATCAACTGAAAATTACTTCTGCAGCTGATGCAAATGGTGCATGGACCATTTCAACTTATAATGGACCATTTCAACAAATACAAGTTGATAACCCAGGTACACCAGTTATTGCGACTCCACCGACAAATAATGTTAATGGTGATGTAATTATTACTAGAGATATAACAGGTATTTTAAAACAAACAAAGTTTGCAACCGATCCAGTTACTGGAAATTTAGTGAAAACTGAATATGTTGCTCCATTTGGACGTTCTTCAGGAACTTTGACAACAACTATACTTGATTCAACTGGCAAACCTATTGGAACACCTGTTATACAACGTGGTGTAAAAATTCAACCAGATGGAACATTTATTATAAAAGAGCCTTTAATAATACCACCAATAGTAATCGGGGATGACAGTAGAGCTGCGGCACTTTTAGCGGTTGCTAAACCAGGTCCATCAAGAGCTGCGGCACTACAAAAAGAGGCTGCACCACAACCAACAAGAGGCGATTCAGTTTCAGAATTTGCACGATTAAGTGGTGTTAAAAGACAGATAGCTATACTAAATCAAGTTGGTGGAGCACCAGTAGCACCAAACCCGCTTTTTAACGCTAAGCAACCATCCAAAGGTGGCGCAAGTAAAAAAGAGTCAGTCCTTGAATCTGTGACTGGAGCTGCACGTCTCAGTCCAGCTCCGGGTCAGGCACCAGAAAAAACTCCAAAGGATAGAAATCCATTTACTAATCCAGCTAAACCAGGTTCAGGTTCTCCAAATCGAAAACCTGATATTACTAAACCACAGAATCCAAATAACACATCAGCAAAGAAAATCAATTCTGATTTACATAATCACAGTACAGATTTTTCAACAAAATTAAGTGGTGCTTGTGCATTTGCTGGTTTAGCTGTTGGATTTTTAAGTTTTATACCCGGTGCAAAGGATCAACCTGGTCTCAATTATATAGAACAAGGAACCGGTGCATTTTTACAAATTACTCAACAATTCATTGATTTTAGAAATGCAGATATAACCCCGGTTTCAAACTTTGTACGTAGTGATCATTATATTCCAAGCGCAGCGGCTGAATTTGTAATTACTCCCGATATTGCAGACGCAAATGGGAATTTGGATCTTGCTAAACTTAAAGCTAAGGTTAATAGACTGACAGTTGCTCAAATGTCAGAAAAAGTTCAATTATCCGGATATGCAAGAATGTCAGAAAAAGCAGCAATTGCAGCTAAAGCTGCTAAAAGTATTTCAATTTTCAGATCAGCAGCCAGAGCGCTTGGTCCTCTTGGTATGCTTGCAGCTGTTGGTATGTTTGCTTATGGGGAATATGATGCTTCTAGAAATTCAAATCCATATAATTTGGATACAAGTGACCCAGAATTGCTCAAACAATCCAAACAGGCGTATGCATCAGTTATGGCTATTAATTTTGCAGCAACTATGGCAATTGGTGCCCTTAATCCAGTATTATCGATTCTTGTATTTATATTACCAACTTCTAAAGGTGGTAAACCTACAAATTTACAATTTATCAATGCAGATATTTCAAATCCAGATGCTTGGACAGTAGGAATATTACCAGGTAATGCAATCGGCGTATCCGGAAATCAATACGGTGGAGGATTGACTGCATTTAATGGTCACATCCCACTTTAAATTTTATAATTGTATAATAGGATGCACTTTAAAGGAACTTTAAACTTGACAAGTAACTTTAGTTTGACAGACCTTTACGTGAATATAGATGGATCTATGATTGCAATTTTATTATTTACCGATGGAACAGGTCCAATTTATCCATTTGGTAATTTTATAGGTGATTTCGATCAATCAAAAGTATACACAGTAGGTGACATTGTAAACTATAATTCAAATTATTACCGTTGTAGTAATCCAGATGGACAAACGCCAAATGTTTCTAGTAGCTGGGATATGTGCAGTGTACAATGTACATTTAATGTACCTGGATACATATATGATGGATATACCAGAATAAGATTAAGTTGCCTTTCAACGTTTTTCAATTCTGATGTTGTTTTTGCAAACAACTTAGTGGATTTGGAAAATAGTATAAAATTTACTTATCAAGGAACGGTATACACTTTCAATTATGTAGTACCTCCTTTACCGGTAGTTAAGTCGTCACCTTCGCCAACCGTAACTTCTTTATCAGATATAACTGGAACTTTTGTATGTACTACACAAGGAACAAATGTAAGTTATTTGCAAATTTCACTTGGTGGAAATGGTGTTTTTTATTATAATACACCTGAAATTGGTTGGAAATTGTTTGTTTCAGAAAATGTTTATAATGTTAAATTAGGTACGTATCCATTTAAATTTTCAGATACAAATAAAAATTTTTTTTCAAATGAAAAATTTACACTTTCAGGAGATTCAATTATAACACCAACTATAATTGTTATTCCTTTAAGAACCGACCATAATGATAATTTTATATTTATTCGTAGTGAAATTTTAGATAGTATAATATACTCAGATTCACCTCTTAGTTCAAATTTAAGAGCACAATATCAAAAAGATTTGACAACTGTGAATATAAATAATTTACAATCAGCTCGTACTACTAATGATATAGTATCAACATCTAGCCCAGTTGCGTATGATGATAGAACTAACTTTGGACTTGAAAATGTTCCTGGTATGGGAAATGCTTTTGATTTTATGGAAAATTTAAAAATAGCAACAACATATTACACACAAACAAATATTGGAATATTATCAGTTTCTGTGACAGATAAAGCAAGTACCCAGGATTATGGTCCGTTTGGACCAAGTACGTTTTTTACTGCTAATTTAACTTTTTTTATAAATGGAACTTCATTTATGACAGGTATTCTTGACTATAAACATGGTGCTAATAACAATCCCATACATTTTTATATTGACAATTTACAATTTCTTTCAGCTAAAAATTCATACAAAATAGGAGGTCAAATATATACATTAGGGTCTAGTAATATTGTAAAATTTTCTAGTAATCAACTTCAAATTGGTACTATTATTCTAGGACTTGGTACCCCACCAAGTCCCTCCCCCAGTCCCAGTCCCAGTCCCTCCCCCAGTCCCTCCCCCAGTCCCTCACCCAGTCCCTCTCCCACTCCCAGCCCCGAGTACCCAATCAGTCTAATATATTCAAGTAATGTTAACGCTGGTTACTATGTATTAACAAGTCCTCCAAATAATAATGATGTAACTGGAGTTTTAGAAGGAACTCTAACTTATTTTTCAAAGATACGATTTTTACTCGGGGGTTTAGCATTTGTTGTGATGCAGACTAACTTTGCAGGGTACCAACAAAATTATGTTTTGCCAGCATCATTCAATATATTTTCTTCTACTTTGCAAGTTTATACGGCATCGGTGCCATTTCCATATTACATAGAAGCGATTCAATTATTTGTAGCCCAAGAAGAATCATCTGGAATTTTATCATGTTCCGATGGAAGTGTTTATTCTTATTCAAATGATCAAATTTGTTATTTTCCATTTATGCCTCTCCAATATTATTATGACTATGATGAATATGGCGCTTATAGCACCATGTTTATGTTCAACACGTGTGATAACACTTTCATATATGCACCAAAAGATTTTGCTGGGTCTTACAATTTGTACTATTATGATAATTATCTGGATACGGACACTACAAAAATAGTAAACGGAAAAACATATTATTTATTGTCTAGAACAGTTTCAAGTCCATATGCTACAAAAATAGATGATACTGGTGATACTTTTATCCGAACAGTTGTGAACCCTTCTTCGGTCCATGATACTCTTCTTTTGGATGATATATATTACAATCCACTTACAGATGTAATTTTATTCAATGGAAAATTTTTTAATAGCACACCTTTACCTCTTGATGTTGCTAATGCACATTTTACATCAACTGACCTTGGATACTGGAATGATAGTTTTACAAGTCCTATTCTTGGAAATGAACTTGGTACAATAACTTTACAAAATAAACCACCTTCTGGATCTGAACCAAATGCAAATGTATCAGTTGATGATTTAACAGAAACTGATAAAGCTATATTCACAGGACAGATGTTTGCATTTGCTGTTCCGGGTGCAGGGCCAATTGCAGCGGCTGCATATTACGGTGAGACTGGGTACTCAAACATTTTGGAAAAAAGAAGAGGTGAAGCCGCTGAACGCAAAAGAAATTGGGATAATCAATATAATGCATTTGCTAATGAAGTTAGATCTAAAATAACCAATGCACCGAATATCGCTTATGTACAAGGATATGATCTTGTAGGAGTTGGAATTTTACCCGATGGTTCAGCAGTATATATTGTTGGTGGAAAAACTGGTGATAATTATCAGGTAAATGGATCATCTACATCCAATGATTATTTAAAGGTGCCAATTGGAAGTACCCCAATTATTCATATAATTAAATTAGTAAAACCAGATATTGTAGTAAGTTCTTCTTCAAATAAATACCCAGTTTCATTGGTACCAATCCCAAATCAAAAACCAACTAATATTAACGGTGGTCCTCCAGATCGTTTAAACAATTTTATCGATGATAATGCAAATTTGAGTATTACAAAGTCGGGAACAAATATCGCAGTTACGAGACGTCAAACAATTATGAGTCTGGAAGCAACTCTTTCATCTGTAAATATTATTTATAAACAATCTGAATATTCAATTGACCAACCTTTGACCGGATATTGTCTCTCTCAATTAAGTAACCCAATAAGTAATATCGCAATAGAATATCAATTACTGATTGAACTTTCTCAAAATTATGTTGAAAACTGTGAGTACACCTGGTACACAAATACAGTTAATACGTGCCTGACGAATGCAAATGAAGCAGGTGCGACCTACGGACAAAGTTTTACAAGTCTTTACCAAGATGTGACACCATTTATTATTGATTCCGGTATAACGAATAGCAATCCTGATCCAGCTAAAACGTATGCTATCTTACCAGCTCAATACACCGTTGACCCCCTTTTACCAGGTTTTGCTTACCCATTTTATAACATTTCAGCAGATACAATATTAACAACACGAACAATAACAACACCGGCTATAAATGGTGGTTATACACCACCTATATTTTTACCTGTATACAATAGTATTTGGGTATATCAAGGATTGTGGAATGGCCTCACTAACATGTTTACTACTTCTGTAAAAAATGTAACGTGGATGGGGTCTGCCTCATTTGCTCAAAATACTGATTATTTGATTGAAACATCTATAAATAATCATAAAAATGACGGGTATATACAATTTGACTCAAAAGATACTGGTTTACCTATTTCTTATATCAATAATAGTGGATACAATTTTACAGTACAAATTAATAATGCATCATACCCAGGAATAAATATTATCGGAATTCAGAATGATAATGTGTATTTCGGAACCAATGTAGTTTTTGAACAAGGCCTTCAGATACCATACGCAACATGGGCAACTCCTGGAAACACAATGGCGATTTACACACTTGCGGGTAATTACAGTGTCCCATATATCCTCAAGGATTGGCGTGAATCTTCAATAATGGATGCCGGATGGTCTCTTAGTGGATACTATTGCCAAAAGAATCCAACTATTGGAGGTCACATTACACTTGATAATGCATTTGGAGTCCCTGTGACAAGTCTAGCACAAGCGACGAATATATTTACTTCAAGTTTAAACACTATTTATTCCGGTCTAGCGTTTTATTGCACAGTTGGGGCAAATGGAGTACTTCAATATAAAGTAAGTAACGTTGCATGCACAGATACAAATCCAGCAAATTACTTTACATTTGGGCAGATTCCAAATCAAGGGGGTACAATTGGGGAACCTTGGACATACGGAGCCTCACCAAGTCCAACATGGTACACAATTATATTATACAACACACCAACACCAAGTCCATGTTTTATCGGAAATTTTTATAACGCATCGTATGGAATATTTTTGATAATAAATTCAGTTGGACAATTTACATTTTCTTATGTTTGGAGTCTGAAAACAAATTACACATTTACATCCATGTCAAAATTCAATTTGATTTATACCAGTCAATCTCCACAACTAAATATCCAAGTTACAAGTTCTTCATATTATAGCGGTCCACTGACCATAAGTATCAATGGTTCATCACCCATAGCCCTCACACGATTTTCATTTTCTATATCCATTCTTGGTGCTCCAAGTATAACAACAACAACTTCTCCAAATTTTATAAATGCAACGGCAGTCTCAATGAATTTTACAAATTCCGGCATCATATTTACAAATCCAAATTTTACAGGACCTTCTTATACAGTCCCAGCACCAACCGGGTTCCCAACAAATTTGAATATGATGATTGCAGCTACATCCCCAATAAGAGATTATACTACAATGTCATCCACCGACTTGATTACGTATATAACATCACTAGGAAGAGCTCCACAGGACAAAGTAACTTTAACAGATGTTGTTTCCAAATCATCTATACTTTCCCAGGTAATGAGCACTGGATCATATTCATTGACAGTGGATCAAAATTTCAAAGATTGTTTCTACGGTACACCAGTTGTAACCTCATGTACACCGGTCCAAGCCTTGACCGGTGCCTCTGGTGTTGCCGGTACAATAACAACTACTCCAGTTGTAAATATTCAAGCAAAACCAGGTGGAAAAGCGTGTGTTACCACCCCAGTTGTTACAGCGTGCCAAATTCCATCGCTCCTTGTGGCACCGTTCCTTCCTGGCACAACATGGGAACTTTTCATCCCGGCACTTAAAATTTTAGTATTAATATACCTCACAACTGATTCTACGAACGGTGACAAGTTTACATTATTTATAAATCAGGGAACATCTTCGTATTATAGTGATATCCTAGAATCTAAACAGTATCCAACAGATTCTACTAAAGTACTCACAGGTGTCAACACAACATTCTCTTCAGCTACTGGAAGTTCCACAGTTGCACCTTGTATACAGATTGGTCTTTACCCAGATGGGGCCGGTGGTGCTTTAGTGAAGGGATTTTATTTACTTGATGGATCTGGAAAGTTTGATCCAAGTAAATCAATCATGAGAGCGGGAACTTCATATTCCAAAGTTTCCCTTGATGGACAACCAGTCACATTAGCATTGAACTTGAACCCAAGTCAAACATGGTCTCTGCTAACTGGAACCACACCTTGGTCAACTGCTCAACTGCAGACATTTACAAATGATGCCGTATCCATATTAACAACCACGGCTGACCAAACCTTATTGAGAAGTGCTCCTCAAAGTATAATTTCAACAATTTTAACAAATCAGATGTCATCATTGAGTCCACCTTGGCCAAATGCTGGGTTCCGCACATTCTTTGAAAATAAGGCAAGTGTACTATGTACAGGAACAACACTTGCGAATCTCCAAAATAATAAAAACGTACCAGATTCACAATTGTATACAATATGCACTGGTGGAACAAGTTCTTGTCCAGTAGATGGATCAATATCTATACCAGTTTCATCAGCAACGTGCGTACCTACTCCCCCCGGAACATGTGGAACTGGAACACAAACTGCCACCGTCATCGCTGGAACAAATGGAGGCATCACACCAACTGCACCATCACCACAAGCATGTAACTTTTCTTGTATGTATACAAGCGTTGGATTTACACAAGATACAGTCACCGGTATCACTGATATTGTGACTTTAAATAGCGTGACATTGGCAGCTGCACAGTTATCCTGTGATTCGTATCAAAATTGTATCGGATTTTCTTGGACTCCAACCGGGACCACTGGTACTGCTGTATTAAAAAAAAATTTAGGAGTCTCCCCCAAGACTGGCGGAACAACATATGTAAATACAACGAGAGTAAAGGCTTCAGATTTGACACTTTATCAAAATACAGCAAATACAAATTATCAAGCGGCACTGGCTGCTCAACACGTAGCTCAATTTATACTGTGTGATTATGCCTTGTATACTAGACCAGGGGTAACAGTGTCAACACAAAATTTCAATTTCCAACAGGCGTGTGATTATGGTGTGCTTAATAAGTATTCAGCATTCGAATGGCCAAAGGGAGCATCACAAACGTCTGTCCAAACAGTTGTTTTTTATACAGATATTATCAATTCAACTCCATACGCCAGAGACTTACAACGGGTAACATATGTCAATTATCCATCAACAGTTGTATCACCGGCTCAGTTTGCACAGGCAAATCAACTTTCAAATACAAATCGCACTACGGATCTTGCGCCAATTTTTGCAATTTTACCAGCATCTGCAGGTACTTTACATATGACTACACCTGATAATAATGAAATTCGTATTCAAGATACTCAGAATTTGAGTGACTTGTCTCAATATTATATAAGTGGAGATACTTCACAATCTGGATTTTTCTATTCTTTGGTGTCTGGAAGTTCACATGTGGGCTCAACTGGCTACGCAACATTTTCAGCTACATCGCAAACACTTACTGTAGGTAACCTAGTATTTACGTCCGATGTAGTTCTTCAACAAATTAAAGCAGCGGCGGATGCTCTAGCTGCTCAATTAGCAGCGGCAGCTCAGGCAGCTCAGGCAGCAGCGGATGCAGCGGCAGCACAGGCGGCAGCGGATGCAGCAAAAACACCATGCGGACCAGTTACAATTCCTGATTTTAATTTTGCAAGTGCTCAATATCGTAATCCAGACAATAGTAATGATATAACCGCAACTACTGGTGATGTAATTTTAGATCCATCAAATAATAAGTTATATAAATTTGTTCCAAATGGAGTATATAGTTATTTCTATAGTTTTGGTACCAATTATCCAAGTCAGCTTCCACAAGTTTGGGTAGAATGTCCAGCAACGGCAACTACAACAATTGCTGGAGTTTCACCAGCACCAGCACCAGCTACTTTTACATTACCAAGTGGATTTGATCAACCCAATCAAGGTTGTATAATATTATAATTGCCTCCTCCTCTCAAAGTATCCGCGCTGCTTATTCGTAAACTTTGACTTTGGTACGACATCATCAGAACTCGAAACCCAGTGGTCACCGATGTGTGCTGACCACTGAATATTTGAACGGTCCAAGACCTTCCTACAAAGTATACACGGCAAACTCGTTCCTAAATTTCCATCACTTTTCTCGCGAACCACAATCAGGCTTCCAACTTTCATGTGGAGCCAGTGAGGAAATTTAGAAGGGGGTACACCATTTATCTGGGCCCGATGCCTCATCATTTCGATAAAGCGACGTTCAGCACACATATGGGTTGTATTTCCTACCTCGGTTGAACACTTTGAGCTTGAGCATTTTATCATTGGCCACATTATTATTTTTGCATTCTTATTTTTTAAGCTACATCACAACTCTTCAACATTGTTCCGAGAAACACTGAAGATGAGCTACAGCAAGATATCATAACTATAATAATTGTTAAGATGACCCAGACCCAGGTTTGGGTAATTCCGAGTTCGTAGGCAAGGTCACAAGGGATGTTTCCCCAACTTGGCGTGGGGGCTCCTGCTGGCGGCGACGAACAAGCGTTTCCCATTTACTCTTTAGCTGTGATTTTTTTTCTTTAAACTTTTTCAAATTATAAGCAAATAAAACAAGTATAAATACCCAGGACAGAACAGTCTCGTTTGCTGAGTACACCGGTCCCATTAAATTTCCAAAAAAGGTTTCGGAATCGAGCTCCTTTCCCCTGAGCATTTTTTCACATATTGTCAAGCAGCATGTCTGATTATTCAGTGCCCAGTGGAACATTATACCAGCCATCATAACAAGATTTAAAAATATTATCAGGATGTTGTTTGTAAAAGGGGCCAAAATCAGAAAGGCGACGAGTAAGAAATGAAGTACCCTGATGATGTTTGCAAGCAAGATTGACATTATAATATTTACGAATAATAAATGGCTAACGGAGAAGCTGCAATAGTAGCATCATCTTGCATGGTTGCATTTGTGTTTCTACTAGCTACTGCTATAATCGCCTATGCCCTCCAGAGACCAAAAAATCCTTTAAATGCAGGATCCCAAAACAACAGCTCAAAGACCTTCGTAGATGTTATGATTGCTCTAGGTGTCATCGGTTTCCTTGGTGGCGTAGGTGTCATTGTATTCTCACTGCAGGGAGGTGGTGACGGGGGTGGTGCACCCCCCACTAGACTTGTTGCTGTTCCACAATAGGCTCTCTAAGCTTTGCACCAATCTTGAATATAAACTTTGATACAGTCTCCACCTTTGGAATCTGAGTCAAGAGACTTGGATCATTAAGAATCTTTGCACACACATAAGACTTTGCATTTTGCAACTCCACAATCTCGGTTTCTATAGAATCCTCATGTGTATACACCAACTTCTTGATGTGAACCACCTTTGTTTGTCCATTTCTATGGGACCTACCAATCGCCTGAAGCTCAGTTGCTGGGTTCCAAGCTGGGTGTGTTATGTATACCCGACTCGCCTCTTGGAGATTCAACCCAACCCCCCCTGTTTTAATTTGAATCAAAAAGACAGCAGGACACGGAGCATCTTTGAAATTTTGAATCACCACGTCTCGATCTTTGGTGTTTCCATTGAGCATAAAGATATTTGCAGAATTCCCAAGGAGCTCTTTGATTTTTAGAGCCTCTCCAGTAAACTGTGTAAATACAAGCGTCTTTTCCGTTGGATGCTCCTGGATCGATTTTATGAGGTAATCAAGTTTTGTTGTGCTTGTAGACCCCCAGATTTCACGATCAGTCTCCCCCTTCTTGTAGACCCCATCAAAGTACAACTGGGGCCACACACAAACCTGCCTGCACCGAAGTAGAGACTCCAGAATTGACATCATTTCAGCCCCATATTTGATGTTATTACAAAAGTCCTCGTAGACCACCTCGTAAAGCTGCTTTTCCTCTGGGCTCATCTGGAGTTCTACATTTTCAAAGACGCATGGGACCATTCCGACCCGCAAGTTTGCTTTGGTTCTTCTAAGCACATATTCCCCACAGATGTGCGTGTGATTTCTCTGAATATCCCCTGCAGATATTCCGACAAATTTTGCCAAAGTTATAAAGTCCCTAATATTGTTGAAAATTGGGGTACCAGTAACAACCCACTTGATTGGTGAATTGCTTAGGGACACACAATCTTTAAACACCTTTGTATTTGAATTACGGATAAAGTGAGCCTCATCTAAAATGATGCGGTCCCATTGTTGCTTGAGATTTGGGTCACCAAGAATGGAGTAAGATGTGATGCAAACTTCAGCCTCCGCCATTTTCCTTGATGGACCATCAAAGGTGAAGACTGAAAACTTGGTGAAACGTTTCACCTCCGACTCCCATTGGGCCACAAGTGATTTTGGAACCACAATGAGAGTTTTTGGTTTTTTATTCTCCACCATAGTCTTCAAAAGCTGAACAGTCTTACCAAGTCCCATCTCATCACAGAGAAACCCACCCGCCGCACCTCGTCTGCTTCTTTCCCGGTTGAGAAGCCAACGGACACCCTCGTGTTGATAAGGTCCGATGAGGCGAATCATTTTGAGTTCACCTCAAAAATCTGTTTGGACCTGTTCACATGACTATGTTTTTTTCTTGACAACTTTTTTAGCTTTTCCGGCTATTGGCACCTTTGAATAGATTTTATCAAATTCCAAATTTAATTTGTTTTCATTCTTTTTGTTTTTATTAAAAATTTTAATCTTTTCCTTTATTTTACTTTCGGGTGCACCAACTTTTTTATAAAATTGTAACCATTCTGGGAGACTTGGCATCTTTGCATTCTTTTCACAATACGTATTCAAAAAACAAACAAGTCTGTGTTCATAAGGTTCCTTTACTGAAAATAATACACGATCGGCTTTGATTGTCCATCTAAATTCTAGCGGCTTTGCTATTACCATTATTACCCAATCAGCACCAGTCCCTTTTAATCCTCGAAATCATCTTCGGTGAGTGCAAAGTCCGGGTCCCCCTTGGTATCATCCTCCTCCTCTTCCTCCTCCATGACGAACGTAGTAGCTTTTGGCTCTGTAATATCCCCGTGGCTGTCGCAAAGCTCACACGCCTCATCTCCATTTTTCTTTCCAGGTGCGTGATTGTGCTTCGGGATCACCTTGACTGGCTTTTTCGTCTTTTCCTTCTTCTCAACCGGTGCTGCTCCTGATTTTTTCAGATGAATCGAGCAGAAGGGTCCATCCTGCACAGCACACTTTGTGCACTGTGTACCCTTGGCGGTTGTGGCGGTGCACATCGGCTTTGAGGAACCACCACCCTTCTTTGGAGGAGCCTTTTTCTCAACCGGCTTCTGGGACACATTTGCAACAATCGCAGGAAGAGACGCTGGGATCCCAAAATAGGGTTTGGTAAACTCAGCGATATCCAGATCTGGATTTTTCAAAAGTGCCGCCTTGAGGTCCTCGGCGAATGCAACGGTGAAGGTGAAGGCGCTCGTAACAAAGTTGGCCATTTGTATATTTGATTTGCGTTTGATTTTTTTAAGTTTAGACGAACGAACATGTTCACGTGACTTAAAAAAATGAAACGCGATTTTAAAAAATGACACTTTCATTGAATCTGAATCCGAAGATTCCTTCGGTGCTTGACAACTGGCCAACGACGAGGAAAATTTATATTGAATTGTCATTAATTAAACAATGTATCACGAATATTTTGAGATTACTATCTACGAGTCCTCGAGTTGTTAAACTTTGAGTTGTTTTTCTTAAAGTCCCACCGCTGCTTCTTCTCATGAGCAAAGACATCCCCATAAAAGTTGTTCAGCTTATTCTTTGGAACCAACTTGCGATCCGAAAAGTAACCCCCCGACTCCCCTAGAAAATACTCCAGATCCTCTGGTGTAATCTCATCCTCAACCTTCAAGACATTGAATGTCTTTTCTAGCATCGCCAACTCATCCATGACAAACCAGCTCGGTACATCATCCTCATCTTCCAAGATGCACTTGATAGTCTCCTCGAAAACATCCTGAAAGACGGAGAGCATCTTGTCATCCCGGGCCTCCTTTGCCCATCTTTTGATTGGCATGCGCTTAAAGTAAAGCTTTCTCCGGCACATGGGGCACCCATCGTTCGTCCCTTTGTGGTACCACTTTTTGACACATTCCAGACAGAATGCGTGACCGCAAACCAGTTTGCAGTTTGAGTTTGAAGTGTAGCAGACAGTGCACTCCATCCTATTTTAAGTTTATTTTATTTTACGAGCTCCCTGAACCTGTTCACATTACTTAAAAATTTGAGTCTCACTTTAAGTAATGGAGCCAAACACTGTGTGTTTGTCCTACGCCATCTGTGTATGCAATGAAGTTCGTGAAATTGGTCTCTTGTTGACATTTTTGGACGAGGTTCGAGACAAGTCTCTAAGTGAAATTGTGATTCTTGTTGATAGTACCAAATCAACGAAACAGCTTGTAAAGTGTCTAAAGAAGTTTGAGGATACTATAACTGTTTTCACTAGAGATTTTGATGGTGATTTTGCAGCCCATAAAAATTTTTTAAACTCAAAGTGCAAGGGGTCATACATTTTTAATATTGATGCAGATGAGATTCCACAAGAGAATCTTATAAGAATGATTGAAACGAACATATCAAGACTTGGAGCCGACTTGATATTTTTACCAAGGATTAACATTTGTCCGGGGTACACCCGACAATTTTTGGAAAGGTGGAATTTTAGTATTAACAATGCTGGTTGGATAAATTGGCCCGATTTTCAAGGCAGAATTTACAAGAATTCCAAAAGTATAAAATGGGTCGGAAGAGTTCATGAGAAGATTCAGGGTGCGTCAAAATCTGGAACCATAACACAAGAGCCAGATCCATCTTTGGCACTCTGGCACGTCAAGGATGTTCCCCGACAAAATTTTCAAAATGAATCTTATAATGAAGGTGACTCTCTCAAGGGCAAATGATGGAAAACATAAATTTGTGGTTACGATCGGTGACCGCAAAGTAAAATTTGGAGCCAAAGGCTACTCTGATTTTACAGTACACAAAGATGTCGAAAGAAAGAAAAGATACATTGTGCGTCACAGGGCCCGTGAGAATTGGTCCCGATCCGGTATGTATACACCTGGTTTCTGGAGTAGATGGGTTCTTTGGAACAAGCCAAGTTTAAGAGCTTCTTTTGAATCAGCAAAGAAAAAAGTAGCTTGAAGATTAGTAAAACCCTCCTTGTTATTTTGGCTCTGGTATAAGTACAAAATGACGCCAGAAACCTATAAATAAAAACCAAAAATAAACCCGAACCCGATAGCAAATGCAGTAAAATAAAAATTGTTTAATAATAAATGAAAAAGTGTTGGATTCTTATTTTGATTTTATTGATTGTGCTCTATTTTCTATCAAAAACATCTAAAGATGGATTTGATGGTAGACCAGATGTTCCAAATACACCAGCAGAGCTTGGTCGTCAGGGACCTCTTGTAAATTTGTTTCAGATTCCAAATATGTTTTTACCAGCTTAAAAATAATTTAACAGTATTAAGTAATGACAATACTTGAATACCTAAATCAAGGTCAAACAAATTGGGAACCAAAAAGGGATGTAATAAACTGTGATCCAATTGAAGAGAATTTACACGTTATCATGGTTATATCAAATCCATGTGGATACAAAAAAAGATACAAGCTTGCTCTTGAATTTATATCAAGAATGAAACTGGAAAAAAACGTGTTGCTCTATATTGTGGAGGTTGCTTATGGGTCTGAAGATTTCCATGTAACAGAGTCAACCAATGAGAGGCATCTGAGAATAAGAACATGGGGAGCTCCCATTTGGCTCAAAGAAAATATGGTAAATATTGGGGTCGATCTTCTTCTTCCAAATGATTGGAAGGCGTTTGCCTGGATCGACGCGGATATTGAATTTGACAGTGCGCACTGGGCACTCGACACTCTAAAAATTTTAAATGGACCGAGAGACATTGTTCAGCTTTTTTCACATTGTGTGGATATGGATTCAAATGAAGAACAAATGAGAATATTCAACTCATTTGGTCATCAGTACACTCGAAATGCTGAAAAGGAATTTTGGCATCCAGGTTATGCGTGGGCAATAACACGAAAGGCTTATGAGAAACTTGGGGGTCTCTACGACCTTGGTATTCTTGGGTCTGGTGACTATAACATTGCTAAGAGTATTCTGAACCAAGGTGCTGAAAGTATTCATCCGGGAAATTCAGATGGATACAAGCAGACTCTTCGAAAGTATCAGGAACAGGCAAAGAATTTGCGTCTCGGATATGTACCAGGTGTTATCAGGCATTTTTATCATGGGTCAAAAAAGAATCGTCAATATTCTAATCGATGGAAGATCCTCGTAAAATATCAATATGATCCAATGAAGCATGTTTTCAAAAATGAATTTGGGCTTTTGACACCTACACCTGAGTGTCCACCCGGTTTGTTGGAGGAGATCCTCCAGTATTTTGCGGAGCGGAACGAGGATGAGGAGTAGTCAAATTCCGTGAATTTGCATCAGACACCAACCCATCTACGATCCCATCAATAATTTCTGAATCAGTTTTAGCAGGTACTCGTGTAGCGTTCATTACAAGATTTGTAATTCGAGTAGTTAAAGAAGGTGTGTCCGGTGGTGACTGATTAAAATTCTTTTCACCCACCATTCCATTGCAAATATCTGGTTTGCTTTCTACGTGCGGAAATTCTGTGTTGTAAGCATCAACAATCTTTTGAGGAATCATTGGGGATTGTGCAAGCAAACGATCCATTTCAGTTCGGACCGTTGAAATCAAATCACTTCTTCTATGTTTATCACTGAGGCTAATTTCAGTTTCAAGGAGACGATACAACATGGCATATTGCATAGCTGCACTTGCATGAAGCTCAGTTTTTTCTGCAGGTTTCCCAAAACGCTGAACGCTATTTATGAGGCCAATTATAACATTTATACCACCAAATACATATCCAAGTACCATTTCCAGTTGATTCTTTGTTTGAGCCCCGGCTGTTGAAAACCCACCTGCGCCAGCCACTGTTGACAATATTATACTTGCATATGTAAAGTTTGTATTAATCTTTTTGTACAACGCCATTGATTTGTAATGAAGCCATCTCCACCCTGCCGCTTTTGATTTCCAAATCTTCAAAAGTTCAATTTCATTGGACGCATAAATTGACATATTTTCCGTCATTTTATAATATACAACAATAAATTGTTGGCAACTTAATTGTTGGCAACTTAATTGTTGGCAACTTAATAATGAATCAGGTGGAGCTTCAATTATACAGTATGATAATTCTTCATATAATGATTTGGATCTTTGTCTTATTTGCATGGGCTTTTAAACTTCAAAAAATTGCATTGTATGTACTCCCTTTGATATTCATTTTTCAATGTCTTCCATTTCATGGACTTGTCAAAAAGAAGCTCGAATTTGTCAGAAAGAATAAAGATAAATTAAAAAAGATTGAAAATTTTCAGGTGCCCAAGAGATCCAAATGTAAATTTGAGTATTATGCAAAGGTTCTCGAAATGTCATATGATGAGGTTGTTGAACTCTTTTCATATCTTAGATACTACGAGTTGTCAGTTTTCATTTTGAAGTATAAGAATAACGTATATAACTATTTTGAGGATAACGGGTTTGAGAATCCAGTATCATCTCAAGGTATGATTGTAATTTCTTATATTTTAAATACTCTCATAAAGTAAGATGATATCAATTATTGCTCTTATAGTAATACTTATATTCATTCTTATAGAAGTCAATAAGAGACGCCAACAATTTACTGATGGAATACCTCATATCATTCATCAAATTGCAATGAGTAAATTACAGAATGAAGAAACATGGCCTTCATCCTGGAAAAAGTGTCAAGAGAGTTGGAAAAGATACTTTCCTGATTTTGAATATATATTATGGAATGATAACTCATCTGATGAACTTATACGTACAGAATTTCCATGGTTTTATGATACATACAAAAATTATGATAAGGATATAAAAAGAATCGACGCAGTGCGTTATTTCATATTGTATCACTATGGGGGAATGTATGCTGATATGGATATGGAGTGTAAGGAGAATTTCTGGAACAAGATTCCCCAAGATAAAATTTCAGTTTTGGAAAATCCCCTACCTAAATGGATACCTGGAAAGGCTCGGGTCCAAAATTCATTGATGATTACAAGTAAAGAAGACTCAATATGGATGACTTCTTTTCAAGAGCTCGAAAAGAACAAGGGACATCAAAGCGTTTTAAAAGCCACCGGTCCTGGATTACTTGAACAGATGGTGAATAGAAATCCACGACATTTCAATATTCTAAAAAGAGGGGAGTTTGTTCAGAGTATATCACTTGATCATAATTCAATAATAAAACTATCAAGTGATGAAAATGTATCAGTAGAACATCACGCAAGTGCTTCATGGGATGATGGTATCCTGAATGGTATATATAAATCGATTATACATTAATCTTTGCCCAGAATTTCTTTGAATCTTCTTTATAAAGTTTAAACATTTCATCATTTTTCGCATCGGTTTGATAAGTACCGGGAGTCGGTTCTTCTGTCACCAGAGTATACATGAGATTACGAACCTCTGGTCTAGAAAATGCCGCCATTTCAAACGCAACATCGTATCGAGTCCCATTAGAATCCTCGACCCAATAGTACCGGAGTTTCTCCCCACTTTCTATAACGTGGCAGTACCCCTGTACTATTGTACCAGTTCTTATTACCATTTTAATAAAGTATCCACAATTTTCAACAGTAGTCAAGTCAAATTTTTTACGCAATTTCATTTTCAGAATAAAACGTTCCATTCTTTATAATTATTATATCCATTTCTTTATAAGAATGAGTTCACCTTCCACTTCACCAAGCCCAAGCCCAAGCCCAGCAGCACCTTCCCCATCACCAAGCCCGAGTCCAGGATCCCCTGCCTCAAGTGGGATGGCTTGGTGGGTCTGGGTCCTAATTGCGGTTGGTATTTTGTTTATATTAAGTGCAGGAGGTGTCGGTCTTTACTTTGTGACTAAAAAAGGTCCAAAGCCAAAGGTAAAGTACGCTTAAAATTTATATTTGCTGAGTTATAAATGAACAATTACGGAACGACTCAATCGAGTCAGTTGGACCCTCTTCTCACAAAAACAAATGATAGATTCACGATGTTTCCTATAAAGTATCCAGATCTATGGGAACTTTATAAAAAGGCAATTTCAAGTTTGTGGACAGTTGAGGAGATTGATCTCAGTAAGGATCCACACGATTGGGAAAAACTGAGTAGTGACGAAAAACATTTCATAAAAACAGTTCTCGCATTTTTTGCAGCGAGTGATGGGATAGTTTTTGAGAATGTAAATCTTAATTTTATGGATGATATATTCATATCAGAAGCTCGTGCATTTTACGCGTATCAGTGTTGTAATGAAATGATTCATAGTGAGACGTATTCTCTCATGATTGAAAAACTCATATCTGACCCAGAGGAGAAGAATTCATTGTTTCGTGCCATTGACACAATTCCATGTGTACAAAAAAAGGCCCAATGGGCTCTGAAGTGGTTTGACAAAAAGAATCCAATTTCAGAAAGGCTTTTTGCATTTGCATGTGTGGAAGGTATATTCTTTTCAGGAAGTTTCTGTGCACTCTTTTGGATAAAGAATAGAGGGTTACTTCCAGGTCTCTGTTTTTCAAATGAACTCATTTCAAGGGACGAGGGGCTACATCAAGAATTCGCCCTCACACTTATGAAGCATCTCAAAGATCAACCAAGTGAGGAGCGAATTCGGGAGATTGTGGCATCGGCCCTTGAAATTGAAAAGGAGTTTGTTACTGAAGCTTTACCTGTAAAACTCATAGGTATGGATTCTGAAAAGATGAGTGTCTACATAGAGTTTGTTGCCCAACGCATATTGCAACAAGTGGGAATTCAGTCTGAGACACCAGTTGAGTGTCCATTTGATTGGATGCAGAATATTTCATTGGATGGAAAGACCAACTTTTTTGAAAAGAGGGTCGGGGAGTACTCCAAGTACATGCCCCCTGAGGGTGATAATATTCGGTTCGATGCAGATTTTTAATTCAGATTTGCGGGCATGATGGAGTTCTGGTCAGTACCAGCGGCCAGCTTGGACATTGGGTTGCTTGGTGCAGCGCTCTTGGTGTCCTTTCCCTTACCCATCAGGAAATAGATGACGGCACCGAACAGTGCGGCGTGAATCAGAAGGCCTGAAGTGGATGACAGACCGTACTGATTGGCGATGAAACCTCCAAAGATGGAGCGAGTCACCTTATAGGTCATTGGGCTGGAGAAGATCAGGAACAGGATAACGTACTTTATGGTGTACATGAGCTTGGACATTTATTATTGTTAAAGATTTTTATTTATAAACCTTTTGACCAGTTGGAATAATTCCTAATAGTTTTTGATTTTGAGAACTTCTCAATGGTCCAGTATTATATTTAATTTTACTATTGTTGTACAAGTTACTGGCATTTATATTTCTCATATTATTTAATTTTGATTTTATATTAGCCTTTAACTTCATTCGATTATTTGGAGTCATAAAACTTTTTACATTGTTTGTATTCAATTGTGACATAAGACTATTTAGTTGATTTTTATTAGTTGCGTTACGTACTCTATTTTTAAAATTTTGATTCTTTTTATTCATATTTTCAAGTGCTGCTGCTCTCATACTATTTGGTTTAGGTGGTAATGGTGGTGGGAGACCAACTTCCGCGGCGGCTTTATTTGTATTCGCGACGGCTGCTTGTGCATTTCCGGCTGCTATATTCGCTTTCGCTCTTCTAAAATAAGCTAAAAATCTATCTGGGACTTTAATACCCTTTACACGATTAGCCAGCATACTTAACTTTTGTTTCACTGTGTTTAGACTATTTGGACCAACCCGAATACGAGCCGTTTGATTCACTTGGTTTGAATTCCATCCTTTAATTATTCTATTCATCTCTGTTTGAATGTTACTTAGGGCCCGAAGTCTAGCGACGCGGCTTTCTCGTCCATTTACATAACGCTTGACTGCAGTTGACAAACCGTTTGTGTTGGACATCTTTTGTAATAAACAAAGATTTAAAGATTTCGAACGTCATTATATCAAGAAGCAATGGCAGCTACACCAATCATGTTCAACACCTTCGATCCTTCTGCACTCGTGTTTTCCGACATGAAGCGAAACACGAGTGGAGGTAAGACCATCTATATCCGCCGTGGTCCAAACATTCCGGCAATCTTTGAACTTCCTGTAATGCGGGCACCATTTGGTCTGAGCTCTTACACAGACACCAAGACGAACAAGACGAGTTACAGTGTTGATCTATCTGTGGAGGATCCGGAACTTGTCAAGTTCATTGGTGGTCTTGAGGAGGCGGTACTGAAACATATTATGGACAACGCAACAGACTTTCTGGGCAAGGTTTATTCCCGTGAGGTGATTGAGAGCGCGCTTTTCAAGAGTGTGCTGCGTCACGGAAAGGAGCCTGGCAAGTATGCACCGACTTTGAAGCTCAAGGTGCTGACTGGTCGTGATGATTCATTTGTACCAAAGGCGTATACTGCAGACCGCAGCCCAGTTGGTCTTGATGAGCTACAGAAGGGCCAAAAAGTTCGTACTATTGTAGATGTGAATCAGATTTGGATCGTTGACAATAAGTTTGGTATGACGATTCGTCTGAATCAGATTATGATGTATCCAAGCAACAGCCTCCCTGAGTGTGCCTTTGGCGCTGATGAGGTTGACGATGAGGAAATTGAAGAGTAATAGTATAAATGAGTTTTGTAAAAAAATCAAAAAATCCTAAACATGAATTTTCGGTCCACACCAAATTGTATAATATGTTTCCCACTTTGATTACTAAACCAATAAAAATGAAAAAAAAACTGATATATTTGAAAATGTATAAAAATAAGTCCCTTAGAGATTTCATATCTCGTCACCCAGTTTCTTTAAGTAAACTGATTAAGAGGGTCAAGAGAATGATTACATTGATCCAAAGGAAGTTTCCTTTATTTAGACATAATGATTTACATTTGAAAAACATAATCGTTGATGATAGAAACAGGTTGCGCCTGACTGATTTTGAACTTACGAGACTTGGTAAACGGACCCCACGTATTATTCGTTCATTTGGTATAACAAATAGGTTAAATCCTAATTATGATTTTCATTGTTTTCTAAATTCACTGCGTTCATATCTTTTGAGACGGAAGTTGTCTCCTGTGATTGTTCATAAGTACCTCCCTCCTGGATACAGGGGAAAAACTGGAAAATATGTGCGTAATTTCAGAATGCTGTTTTGAACAACTTCAAAGAAGTTGGACAACTTCAAAGAAGTTGGACTTTTTAAAAGGACTTTACATCTTGAACAGGGAGATGGCCAGTGCGAGCAGGAACACATCGACATATGACTTGACACCGGTGCCCTGAATGGGGCGGAAGACGGTGATGTACTTAGTCAGAGTGGAGTTCCACAGATACTTTAGTATAAAAGTTATGATAAACAGATACAGAAGGAAAATAAGGACATTGTAGACAAGGTCCTGAGTAGAACGAGAAGAAAGGATACTCTGCATTTTTAATAGTGACTAATAAAATAAATGAGAAGGACGACTTTGAAAAAGTCGGCTCCAAAAAAGTCGGCTCCAAAAAAGTCGGCTCCAAGAACAAAAAAGCTCCCACTGTCTGGCTCTGAACTTATCTTTAAATACTCTGTATGGGGTGATGTTGGTCGTCACAGAGACAACTGTTACGATTATGCGTTTGGTGATGATGCAAGACGAAACGAGAAGAGTGTTCCTGGAAATCATTCCGGGAACCGATTTAAAAACTCAAACTTTACGAGTTGTAATGGTATAGCAAAAAGAGTTCTTGCTGATAATCCCGGGAATGTTTACAGATGTAAAAATCCAAACAAGGTTTGCAAGAGAGGCTTTTACAAAGTTATGAATTTTGTTGCGCCTACAAATATTTATGGAAACAGTACTGGTGATTTTCACTGGTACAGACAGAATAGAGCGGTCCGTTACAAGATAAAGACTGGTGATACGGTAGCCGGTCTTGCAAAATTTTTTAAAGTCACTCCTTACGTTATAAGAAAAGCACTGACAAATCAGCAGAGACCAGGGTCCAATAACGATGGGAAGATTGCAAATAATAATATCAATTTTAAACAAGTGGGTCCTACTTTGAAACCCGGAAGAATCATAACATTTCCTGTAAATTTATGGAGTCACAAACAAGGATGGGCAACTGGTCCACTTTTGGTTGATGCCAAAAATAAGGTGATTACTGATCCACGAAGAGCTGCTAGAAAATATGGTTACAATTATTCAAAGTTTTGTAGTGCTTACTGTGTTCGTGCTGGAAAAGTGGTTACCGGAAATCCAATTTCCTGAAGGATATGCCGAATGTCCTCTTCAATTTGAGTTGAAAATTGAATATCGGTTACGAAATTATCAAGATTGATCTCAGTCTCTATACCAAAAAGAGTATTGATATTTGTGACATTATTTGATACCATTTCGGCTCTTATACCAACTGGTTCTATGTGTATACTTACATTATACATTGTATTTTCAATCTTTGCTCTGCACGTGGGGCACGTATTGTGCTTTTTCTTCCACTTGTCAATACATTTCATATGAAAAATATGAGTACAATTTTCTAATTTTTTACTATTTTTACTATTCATGGGAAGGAAACAAACTGGGCATGGTTCACCTGAGTGTCTACTGCACTTTCCATCACAACCCTCTTTACTGATAAGTTTACATTGTTCACCTGTAAGGGTAGTAGCTGAACACCTCTCCATTAATAGTAATGAATATTCTATTTAAAGCCTAAACAGCACGGAGTCTCCTTCTGAGTCTCGTGACGTCAGACTCCAATGTTCTTATAGCATCTGCATATCTTTCACTTATGATGTCCTCTAGGGATTTTTTAAATATAATGTACCTGTCTTCTGTTTGTTCGGCCCGACAAACCGGGCATCCATTTGAATACTGATACCACTTGAGTATACACTCTTCGTGAAAAGTATGATTACAATTTGTGTTGTATTTTTTATCAATCTCTTCAAAACATATAGAACAGCTTATAGGAGTGTGCCATTGACACTTTTCGGTTCTTTTACATTTCGAACCTTTCTTTGTTAAACCTGTACATTGTCTAAGCATTGTCCTAATATATCCCGAATCTTTTTATTTATTTCATATGGGTCGAGTGTACCATCTATTACGTAGATTTTCTTCTGTTGCATATAATCAGTGTAATACATGTGAATTTTTTGAAGATACCCCAGAGTTATAATTGAATCTCCATCTTGATGTCTCTTTGTAAGTCTCTCAAAACAAACTTCGGGTGGTGTCAAAATGTAAATGTACACATCCGGGACCCATCCATTCAGACCCCAAAAGTACCTGTAAATATGATCTTCTTCATGTGTTACAATTTCATCAGTGACTAACATTTTCCAAAAAACATCCCTTGAAGATTCAGGTGATCTTTCAAAGACATCATATGAATCTTTATTCACTGAAAAAGATTTGAGAATTGAAAATTGTAAAAGAAATGCCCACCTGGATTGATCTTTATAAAAAAGATCCAAGGGCCAATCTTGTATCCTTTCTGAAAGAACTTTATATTCACTCTTCAATAATTCAATTTGAGTAGATTTTCCTGATGCTATATTTCCGTCAATTACTACTCGCATCCCTACTTAGGATAGCTATAATCCTCCTTATATTCGAATATGGAGCATGTTGGCTGGCTGAAAAACTTATCAGCATCAAGACTCTGTAAAAAGTATCTAAACTTGGTAGAGTCATCCATTGGGTTCAACTTGGCATCGGCATAAAGAATGGTGTCAACATAAAGACGGTCTGAGAGCCAATTTGTGCATCTGGCATCAGCCATTCCCATGCGAGTCGAAGAGGACATTTATTATTTACCAAGATTTAATATCTCATTTCTCCAATCACTATTCAGAGAATATCCCATGAAATTTTCAAAGACATCAATTGTCTCAGTTGGTTTAATTCTCACATCAGCCTGAGATTCTATGGCATCAAGTATAAATTTATAACTACTCGAAATCTCTTGAAGATTGATTGCTCCTGTAATTATAATTTTACCAGAACTAAAGATGCTTGCGGTTATTTGCTTCATACCAGTACCTGGAACAAACTTAATTTTCACGGCTGAGTAAGTTTCTGGATTAAATGTAACTACACACCCTTTTGCCTTCATTACAGAAATAACTTTAGAAAGATCAAGATGAGAATTTACAGAAAAATTTGTATTTATCATCACAATCCTTGTTTCATCACAATAAGTACCCGTTGAACCAATCATCTTGTCAAATATAAAACAAAGCTGTTTGATTACAAAATTACAATCATCCAAACTGTAACATCCAGTCACATGAATCGTACAATTTGGAAATATTTTTACAGATTTTTTGGAATACTTGTCCCTGTACTCCACAGTCGCTTGGTTATAAAACCCATTATCTTTCAGCGTCCAAGAGAAACCAGACTTTGCACCCTCTTTTTTGATGTTGATTCCATTTTTGAACAATTCTCGAATTTTTTCAATATCAAGAATTTCTGTAGTATTGATTTTAGTCAAAAATGTTATAGTTGTAATCCTCACAAAAGAAGGTTTGGGTGTCATCTTTACCGAGTCGCTGATGTCCAGAAGGCTTTTAACAAAGCTGTTCGTATCGTTCATCTTTTCATTTAATTTAAAGCTTCGTTTCTTTATATGCCTGAACACGTCTCTTTCTTTTTGGAGGTCTTATTTCTTTGAGTAATTTCTTTTCAAAGTAATTTTTACGAATTCCAGTTCTATTGTTTTTGACTATTTTTTGTATGCGTTTCTTTTTCAACATATGTATACTTCTCTTTAAAATTTTTAGACCAACACCTGGGTAAATATAATCACCTCTCTTTTGATGATGTACATATTGTCTCTTTTTCTGTTGAGGAGTTCCAACATTTCTAGGACGATAGGTTCCAGTGATATTTATATTTGTATTTTTTTGTTGAGGAGAGGTTCCAGTAATATTTAAAGGACCCATATTAACATTTCTAGGACGAGGAGCTGTCGAGGAGGAGGTTCCAGTGATATTTGGAGGTCCAATATTTATATTTGTATTTTTTTGTTGAGGAGAGGTTCCAGTGATATTTGGAGGTCCAATATTTATATTTGTATTTTTTTGTCGAGGAGAGGTTCCAGTGATATTTAAAGGCCCCATATTGACATTTCTAGGACGAGGAGCTGTCGAGGAGGAGGTTCCAGTGATATTTAAAGGCCCCATATTAACATTTCTAGTACGAGAAGCTACAGGCCCCATATTGACATTTCTAGGACGAGAAGCTCCAGGCCCCAGTCCCATATTAACATTTCTAGGACTAGAAGCTCCAGGTCCTATATTAACATTTCTTGATCTTCTTCCGAAATTAAATCGCGGTAATCCAAATTGAATGCGTCTTCCATACCTATTTGAAGCAGGTCTCTCATTGTTTAAAGCATTTCGATTTGATGAAGATCTCGCTTTATTTAAAGCATTTCGAATAGTTTTTGCAATTGATGAAGATCTCTCATTGTTTGCATTTGATGAAGATCTCACAGGTGGCTTTTTCAATCCGTTCCGTATAGTTTTTGCAATTGATGAAGATCTCACGGATGGCTTTTTCAACGCGTTCCGTATAGTCTGAGTTATCATCTTTTCAGCCATTTAAAATATATAAATATTTTATTTGCACCTAATAAATGATTGCTGTAGGTTCAAGAGCCGAAGTTCTCCACGGTAAGGCTAAACATACCTCAGGTGGACTTACCAAAAAAGATTTAAAGGTTTCCAAAAAGACCGAAGAGATTGTATCTAAAGAGAAATCTAAACAGGGCAAGAAAAATGATTGGGCTTCTTGTACCAAGAAGGCCTATGCTGAACTTACAAGAACTGGTGTCATCACTCCCAAGGATGGTTTGGTAAAAATGAATATAGGAGTCAAGGGTAAAAAATTGTATGATTTAGCTACAATGTATCATTCTATGTAAACATACATTCACCCGGTGACCAAACAATCTGATATGCTTTTGTGACAAGTCCATATCTTTCTTTAAAAGGTCCATACTTTTTGGACACCTCTAGTATCACATACAGTTTACTATTTGAAAGTGACGGCGGTCCCTCAAAAATTAAATTTTTATTCATATCAAAAATTTGAGTAAATTTTTCATCATATTTTACATTAATAGTACCATTCGTTGATTCTATAATGGAATCAAAAGGTTCTTGTTTTCCGATATAATCCTCTATATCTGAAAACCATTTGAAAAATTCATCTGAATCTATTTTTAAAGATATACGAGACCACTCACTTATGCCTTCATCCGTATACCCAATTGGAATCTGAAATCTAAATGGTTTCCCGGGACCCCCGTAAGTGATGGTTCCATTTTCATCAACGTGTATCAAACTTTTATTCACATCTGACCAAAGCATTGTTATTAGTCTTGACGATCTTTCTTTTAAGACCCACAACTCATGCATCCAGGTTCAAATTTACAAACAGTTACCGGAACAGTCACTTGGATCGGTTTCGCCTTTGGTCGTGTTCTCAAATAATACATACCAGTCTTGAGACCTTGTTTCCATGTGTACATATGAATACTCGAAAGCTTTGCGAGAGTTGGATCCTCAACAAAAAGATTCATACTCTGTGATTGACAAATATATGCACCACGGTCTCGCGCCTGATCAATCAGAACCTTCTGACTAATTTCCCAAGATGTTTTGAATATTGATTTTATAGAATCAGAAATTTCAGGAATATTCTGGATGGATCCGCCATTCTCAATAATTCTATTTTTCATTTGAGGTGTCCAAAGTGGACCAAGTGTTGTAAGAAGATGTTTGTTAATCACAACAAATTCTCCAGCGAGCGTTCTTCTCAGATATATATTTGTAGTATAGGGCTCAAAGCATTCGTTGTTACCTAGAACTTGTGATGTTGTTGCAGTTGGCATTGGAGCCACCAAAAGAGAATTACGGAGCCCAGTCTGTCTAACCCGTGTTTTCATCGAGTCCCAATCATATCTTGAATTTCCAGGTGATCTTCCAGCCAAGTCAAATTGAAGAAGACCCTCAGATGCTGGTGAGCCCGGAAATGATCCATAGACCCCATGTTCTTTTGCGAGTTCTACACTACGTTCGATGGCTCCGTGATAGATGGTCTCAAAAATATCATGATTCAGTTTGAAAGCCTCCTTCGAATCAAAAGGATATCCTAGTACCATGTACACATCTGCTAGACCCTGAACACCAATACCAATTGGACGATTCTTCTTATTTGAATAGGCCCCCTTTTCAACCGGGTAAAAGTTTTTATCAATTACATTATTCAGATTCGTCACGAGTTGTTTTGTGACTTCGTGAAGTCTCTCAAAATTGAAATTGTTTGATTCTGAAGTGACAAATGATGGCAAAGAGATGCTTGCTAAGTTGCACACCGCAATTTCATCCTTTGATGTGTACTCCAGGATCTCTGTACAAAGATTCGATCCTTTTAGAGTTCCGAGGTTTCTTTGATTAGAACGTGCATTGCAAGTATCTTTGTACAGCATATAAGGAGTCCCGGTTTCAATTTGGGATTTTATAATTGCATTCCAAATCATTGAAACCGGAACAAGTTTTCTTTGACGTCCTTCAATCAGGTATTTATTGTAAAGAATATCAAACTCCTCCCCATAAACATCTGAAAGTCCTGGACATTCGTCAGGACAAAATAGAGCCCACTCACCCCCCTTTTCAACCGTCTTCATAAACAGATCAGGAATCCAAAGAGCCGTAAAAAGATCACGGCACCTTGATTCCTCATCCCCTTGATTCAAACGCAATTCGAGAAATTCCATGATGTCAGCGTGCCAAGGTTCAAGGTAGACCGCGAAGGAACCCTTTCGGGCTCCACCTTGATTTACATATCGAGCAGTTGAATTGAATACCCTAAGCATAGGAATAATACCATCAGATTTTCCATTGGTCCCTCGAATCCTTGATCCATTGGCTCGAATATTCTGTATATGAATACCAATACCCCCGGCATGTTTTGATATTTGGGCACACTCCCCTAGAGTGTTGTATATTCCAGAAATGCTGTCACTTTCAACCTCAGTCAAAAAACAAGAACTCATTTGGGGCTTCAATTTACCTGAATTTATCATTGTAGGAGTTGCATGAATAATTTGTTTAGTAGAGAGCATCTCGTATGTATTGATAACTTCTGGTATATTTGAACGATGTATACCCAAAGCGACCCTCATAAACATGTATCCAGGAGTTTCACCGGGGCCCAAATAAATCTTCTCCATCGTTTTGAGACCAAAGTACCCAAAGAGATTATCACGATCCTTTTTTACTTGGAGCTTTTTGACATTCTTTGTTGCAATTTCCACAAGTTCAGGATCAATGAGATGATTCATCTGAAGAGACTCCAAGAATGTCTTGGGGCATTTTTTCTGCATGTTACTTACATAAATTCTCGCCGCACAAATTTCATAATCAGGGTGCTCAGTTGACATGTTTGCCGCAATGTCTGCAGATATTTCATCAATTTGCGCAGTTGTGATGAGATCCACAATTTGAGTCATTGCCTTTTGAGTAATTTTTTCTGGTGATACTTGGAGTCCTGTACACAAAGTCTTGATACGCCTCGTAACCTTATCAAATGATAAATCTTCATATTTTCCAGAACGTTTCGTGACCCTCATTTCCTTTTAGGCATTTTTATTTTTTAAATGTTTGGACAAACAAAATGTTTGGACATAGTAACATGCGATTCTCTCAGACGCCAAGTCCTTTGATGGATGCATTTTTCGCTCAGAGCAACCAGGATCAGCTTCAAAAATCAATTCAAGATAATGTAAATGTAACTACTGGGTACAAAGTCGGTCCCCAGAATCAAGGAGATCTTTTGGCAATAATGGGAAAAATTTATACTGATTTACGAGGTGACACTGAAAAAAATGTAGATCAGCAAGTCTCTAATATGAATCAAAGCGTTCTTGCCAGTGCCACCAGAATGATAATAAGTGGTATAAAAAGTGACTTGCATTATTTGAATGATATTTCAAAAATGCCAGTCCCACTTGATCTTCCAAAAAATAATAGCGTGTATGGGACGAGGTTGAATAGATAATCGAATCGAATCGATTAGATAAAAAGATGATTCGCAATTATATTAACACAATGATGAATGCGATTCGCGATGAGAATACAAGTATTTGCAAAATGAAAGGTTGGGATCGAGCGCCTATACAAAATGTATGGCTTCTCTTTACAGAAGAGATTGGGGAACTTGCTGCTGCAATCAGACAACGGAAAAAACTCTACTCGAAAAATAAAATTGATAATGTGAAAAATGAAATGGGAGATGTATTCAGTTACCTATTTCAATTGTCACATATGTTGAATGTAGACCTTGATCAAATGTGGGAGGAGCACAAAGTGAAAATGAAACAAAAAGTTTACGAGTGATTTATTTGTTGGCCCAAAGTAAATGACTTCCATGATGGGATGTGATGAAAATTTAAGAAATATGATAAACCCATATACAGAAACAGGTACTTTTGGAGTTTCGTGGAATGGTGGATATCACCCAGATGATTCTCTAGAGTACACAGGTCCTTTTGACAATAAAGTGGTGGCAGAACCAGAAGTTGATGATTTTGTTCCCCCGATGTACATAACACCAGCAAATGTATATTTAAAGACTCAGGAAGCTCGTCGTGACGATATACTTAAAGGGGGTATACCAAAGAGAATATACGAAGATCGTGCCTGTGATTTTCCATCATATCAACTTGAAAGTCAACCTGAAACATATGTAGCCGAGGGTGCTAGTGTCCCTGATTTTGTAAACGCTGTGAATAATTTCACAGTAGAGAATCTATTACTGTTTGGTCTTGTAGTTCTCATTACTATATTTTTACTATCTTTGAAGTAGTCACAACTACATTTTGTTTTGATAAATTTTCAAGATGGATCTTCTTTTTAAGTTCGGCCCGACTGCACAGGTGAATATCAATCGATATGCATCTGCTACAATATTCCTTTTCACAAAACTTGCACTTCAATTTGAAAAACTTGGTACATTTTGGACACGTCTTGTCCACTTCAATTGAAGTGTCCACCATTAAACTTACTAACGATAATAATCTGCGGTAGTCCACGTGTGGTGGATACTGGGAATTGCACACTTGAATATGCGTTCAACGTTATCTTCAAGTGACTTGTTTGTGTATTCCCTCAGTTCGTGCAATTCTGCTTTGAGACCTTCACACGATGAAGACCCGTGCACTCTTCTTATAATATCTTTAGCAGCAGTGAGATACATAGTCATGATGTCATAAATCTCCTTCTTTTTTTCACGAGCCTTCTCCTTCTTATGGAGTTCAGATTTAAACTTGTCTATTGTAATTTCTTTTAGAATATACTTTACTCGCAAGTCTAAATTTGTATTTAGAATCTCTTCTGTTGGTCTAACGTGTGGAAGATACACATGTTCGATGTGTGCAAGATTCTGAAATATTGATGGATATTCCGAATCTCTTCCACCAACTTTTGGAAATTTTCTAATAAATGTTGTATAAGATACATCTGCATCACAGCCTCTATTATTCTCATGTGCATCTGCTTGATGGGTACGTAGATATTCAAAATAATGTGGATTATGAATTGTACCACGATCCACAATATTTCCAGTGACCCAATCAAATGCTGTGTGACACATTGTACAGAACATCTGGGGACATCCAGAAATTCTGTAAATGGATGCCATACACTTTGGACAATTCTTAGAATCGCTCTTAATCATCTTTACAGTATTTACAGTATCCTCATTGCATACGTGTTCAGCCCCAGTGGGTTCCATACAATGTTCACACACTATCACATTACACATCTGACAAGTCCAATTTGACATTCCTATGTACCCGCGACAATCAGGCGTTACGCATGGAAAATATCTTTTTGCAACTGGTTTAGATTGTTTACTAGTGTTTCTCTGAGTAGGATTTATATTCGAAAGCTCATATTGTGCTATATATCTTTGTTTATTGAGTTTGTGAATTTCATTCATGAGATCCAAGTTAAATTCTAAATCTTGTTCACTTCGCAGAGGTACATAATTCCTATTAATTTCTGAGATGTCCGCGTCAATCTTAGCAATCTTTACAGTGAGCTCTCTTGTATTTTTTACTCTATAAGCAAGTTCAACCGTATCTGGCAAAAGTGCCTTTTCAAATTCAAAAAGCAAATTTTCACGATGCTCTTTGTATTTTCCAAGAACAAATCCAATACTAAAAGAATCAACCAGGTCCTTCTTGGTCCATTCCACCTTACAATTCATACAAGAAGCGCGACTTGGTCTACTTGGATCCAAAATAAAAGTCTTGGTGCATTTTACACATGCTTCAAACTCACATTTCTTACATGACACAAAATGTGTTTGAGTGTCTACACATATATTGCAGGTCCTTTTCATTCTCTTACTTAATAAGCGATCATCTTTTTATCTAAAAAAATCAAACCCTTGTATACCAAGAGATGATAGAGTTCCAGGTTATATCATGGGAGGGACCGACGCACGAAGAGGAGGAGACCAGATATCTGATTCACATCTTTGGAAGAACGATGGATGGTAAATCGGTCCATCTCGAAGTCCCTTGGAAACCCTATTTTTTTGTCAAGGGGAATCTAGGTGGCGGACTTCCAGTTGTTTCCCGAAAAGATCTTTGGGGCTTTCAAGCTGGAAAGAAGCACATATTCACACAATTGGAATGTGGAACTCTCAAAGAATTTCGGATCCGCCAATCAAAATACAAGGGTCGAGTATACGAAGGAAACATTGACCCGATACTCCGATTTATGCACCGGACCGGTATCAATGCAACTGGTTGGATCCAGGTTTCTGAAAGTGACACAGAACCAGCGACATCAGAGTCGACGTGTGATATAAATGTGACTGCAAAATGGGACACCGTGAAACCTCTCGATTGTGATTTGATTGCACCGTTCAAGATTTGTTCTCTTGATATAGAGTGTTACTCTGAAAATGGACAATTTCCAGATTCTATGAAACCATCTGATGTATGTTTTCAGATTGCAGTTACGACCAAATGCGGAAGTGAGTATGTGGACAAGAAGATCTTTGGTGTCAAGACTGAGTTTGAGTCGGAGCGGGATATGTTGGAGGCGTTTGCAAAGCATTTCAAAAAGATTGACCCAGATGTAGTTACCGGTTGGAATATATTCGGGTTTGATTTGGAGTACATATACAACCGAATGTGTTTTTGCAAGTGTCGAGACATGATTTTGGGTCGTCTCTATGATTCGAATGTGGAGATGAATTATAAAAAGCTTTCATCGAGCGCCTTGGGAAACAATACTCTAAAAATTATGAGGATCCTCGGTCGATACACCTTTGATATGTATCACGAGGTTAAGAGGGAGCACAAGTTTGAGAGTTACTCTTTGAACAATGTATCAAAGATTGTTCTAGGTGATCAAAAAAATGACATGCCGGTTCATGAAATTTTTTCAAGGTTCAAGTCTGGTAACAAATCTGACCTCGAAGAAGTGGCTGCATATTGTATCAAGGATACCGAACTCCCTCATGCTATTTGTGAAAAGCTCTCAATGTTTCAAAACTTGATTGAGATGGCCAAAGCGTGTTGGGTGCCTCTTTCTTATTTGAGTGAAAGGGGTCAACAGATTAAGGTTTTTTCGCAAATGGCACAAGCTGCGCGGGAACTCGGTTTTATGATTCCGGTCCTTCCCAAAACTGAAGGGGTCCAAGGTGGGTACCAAGGGGCTACTGTTCTCGAAGCACAAACCGGTGCGTACTATGAGCCAATTACAGGCCTGGATTTTGCGTCTCTGTATCCTTCAATCATGTGCGCTCATAACTTGTGTTATAGTACATATGTTATGGATCCAAAATACCTCGGTTTACCAAACGTAAAGTATGAGACTTTTGGGGAGCACACCTTTGCTACAGAGGTGGATGGAAAACCAACCGAGTCTCTCTTGCCGCAAATTCTAGTCAACTTGAAAAAGCACCGCAAGACTGCAAAAGCTCTCATGGTTTCGAAACCCGAAATGTACAACATTTATAACGGCAAACAGCTCGCTTACAAGATTTCTATGAATTCTGTTTACGGATTTACGGGAGCAATGAATGGCATCTTACCTCTCGTGGCAATTGCATCAAGTGTAACTTTGAGAGGTCGTCAGATGATTGAGGAGTCAAAGGATTATGTGGAGAAGAATTTCCCAGGTGCAAAGGTTCGGTATGGTGATTCAGTCTTGCCGGATACACCTGTACTTACATCTACAGGTCCTGTGATGATTGAAAATCTAGGTACAAAATGGGAAGAATACCCAGGGTTTCTAAAAGATGGTGACCAAAAGGAAAAATGTGAATTGAATTCTGTTACGATTTGGACTCACGCTGGGTGGCAGAGGGCCCTCCGTGTAATTCGACACAAGTGTCAAAAGAAAATTTATAGGGTCTTGACACATACTGGTCTTGTTGATGTCACAGAAGATCATTCACTCTTGGGGTCAAATCTTGAACAACTCAAACCAAAGGATGTTTCCATTGGTCAGGAATTATTTCACAGTTTTCCAAATGACATGAACTTTGATAATTGTGAATGTTCAGTTGATCAAGCTTATATTTATGGAATGTTTGTTGGTGATGGATCTTGTGGTGAATACAGTTGGGCCATAAATAATGCAAATCGTAATCTCCTTGAAGAATGTAAAATTAAACTCGAAAATATTTATAAAAATTCGTTCAAAATTCTAGATACTCTTGAAAGTTCAGGTGTTTATAAACTTGTTCCAAACCACGGAGACTTGAAAAGTTTTACAATAAATTATAGAGATGCTTGTTATGATGGTAAATCTAAAAAAGTTCCATTCTGTGTTTTATCATCCGAAGAAAACAAACAAGCATTTTTGAATGGTCTTTGGGACAGTGATGGGTGTCGCCAAGATAACATAAATGGAGGATGTCACAGAATTGATACAAAAAATCAAATAACCGCACAGTGGTATTATTTACTTTTGATCCAGATGAACTATAAAGTTTCTATAAATTGTCGCATAGATAAACCAAATGTGTACCGATTGACATGGACAAGTGGAAAACAAAGACGTAACCCAAAGACAATCAAAAAGGTGTCCCTGCTTCATGAAAAATATGATGGATACGTATATGATATAGAAACAGAGGCTGGGACTTTTCAAGCCGGAGTGGGACAAATGATAGTAAAAAATACAGATTCTATAATGGTTCAATTTGCAGTTGATGGCACCACTCAAGAAAAAATTGCAAAGTCTTGGGAACTTGGGGAAAAGGCTTCAAAGGAAATTTCAAGTCTTTTTCCCGCGCCTCATAGTCTTGAATTGGAAAAAGTTTATTGGCCCTATGTTTTGTATTCAAAAAAGAGGTATGCAGCAAAGTTGTGGACCAGGGCTCGCGATGGAACTATGGTGTGTGCGGACAAACTGGATGTGAAGGGTCTCCAGACTGTTCGGAGGGACTCTTGTCCTTTTGCTCGAAGGATTCTCACGGATATTCTCGATGCGACTATGGAATCGAGTGACCCGGCAACGGCGATAAAAATTGCCAAGGAGGCTCGGGAAAATCTCCTTGGTGGAAAGGTTCTGAATGAGGAACTCATCATAACAAAGAGTTATCGCGGTGACGATTATAAAAGTAAGATGCCACACGTGACTGTTGTCGAAAAGATGAGGACTCGTAATCCAGGGTCAGAGCCGCAGGTTGGTACGCGTGTGGCATTTATAATCATCAAAAATGGTGAAAAGTTAATGTCTGACAAGGCGGAGGATCCGGTTTGGGCCCAGGAGAATAATTTACCAATTGATTATCTTTACTATTTCGAACATCAACTTGAGAAACCAATCTGTGACATGTTGGAACCTCACGTGGGTCGGGACTTTAACATTTTTGAAAAAACAAAGACGAGACGCATCACAGATTTTTTTGTTAAAAAGTAAGTTGTATAATAAATGAGTAATGGTACTCCCAAAAAGTATAGAAGATGCAATCGAAGCAGAAATTGAATCAAGAGTCCAAGAAAGACTTGAAGGTATTCTAAAAATGGTTTCTCAAAATTATAATATCAAATTTGATAGACTTTTGAAGGATCTGGCGAGCAGCAATCCCACCACAAACACAAGTACATGTTGCGGGGTTCTAAAAAATGGAGGTAAGTGCAAATCGAAAGCAAATTGTGGAAATTATTGCAAGAGGCACAAGGATCAAAAGGTTATCCCTAAAAAGATTCCAGTTTCTAATCCAGAGAGTGCACCGCCTCCATTTTTGATGGGTCTTCAAAATGCATTAAGGAAATCAGACCCTCCATAAATAAGATGACAAGTACAGGAAAAATCGACATCTTATTCAAATCAATTGATGAATTTTTTGAAGATTCTGAAAATTTTAAGCAGTTGGAGGAGATTATAAAAGATCAAAAAGTTTCAATGAGAAAAATTGAATCTTTCGTAACCAAGAATAAACACATGGAATTAAAAACACCGAGTGGATCAGTTCTTAATGTAAACATTGCGTATAAATCCTGCCTCAATGGATACAGTAAGAAGTTGTTTGATCCGTTTTGTAGAACGGAAAGGATAGAATATAAAGGCATCAAAACTACACTGGCTCAATTAAATTTTATGAGATGGTGTATAAAAAATGGAATAATTACTGCACTGACTTCACAGTCCCGTAGCCCCCAGAAAACGTAAGCGTTGCAATACCATAATAATAAATGTAGAGTTCAAACTTTTCAACCAACTCTGTAACCAGATCCTTTCTAAAATTAATTACAATACTGGTGGTCTTACTTGGGTACTTTGAGAAATCGATGTACCCGTTATTTGTTTCACTGTTCACTTTGTCTCCAAAACAATACATAAAAATATTTTTATCGGGAACCGATAAACCATGATCAATCGCTCCTTTAAATGCATAGTAAAGATCATTTGATATTCCGGATACTATATTGTAATTATTTACAAAGATTTGCAAATCATCAAATGTTCTTTCGTAGTACTTCGTGTCCCCGCGCCAGTCGACGTACTGATTATAGGATCTCACTAGACTTGTGACGTAACCATATGAGTATCTTTTCCGATAATCATTTAGGTACTCTGCCAAATTTCTTATAAACCAAATCATCATACTCACTTTAAAGTTTGCAGTGATGTTCATATTCACATAACCGGAACTAAATGTTGTCGGAACCTCTCTGTAATACCTCGGTATATCGAATGTAATTTTATTATTCATATAGTACAACTTTTCTTCACGTGTCAGATACACAGTATCATAAACAAGACTCACATCTGAGAGTTCCAGGTTCGAATCGGTGTACCCAGTGAACCATGATTGTTTATTAAAGTACAATTTTATGTAAATCTTTTGGTACTTGAGTGCACAGATTGGTAAATAATGTTTGATTTCACCACAAAAGAAGAAACGAAGAGGCACAAGTAAATTCGGTCCCATAATCAGGGGTTCTAGAGCAAGTATTTCATCGGCGCTCAAAAAGATGTCATTATAAATTGTGTGCCAATCCGAATCATAAAAGTCAATAAGAATGTTATCAAAGTAAATCTCACACTTGTTCAAAAGTGCGACTCCGACCCTGTCCGTGTACGTTATATTTGGGGGCAGATTACATTTCAGATACATTGGACCTATGAGATCACCACATTCACCAGGGTTTATCTGACATGTGACTGTATTTCCGATAAAAGGACCGCTCGTCAGATTTAAAACTTTTTGAAATATAGAAAAGTTTGTGTGTTGAACAAGATTAGGTGTCCAATCAGTGTGTTTCTCGTAGAGAAGCGTCTCCTGGGGTCCGACTGCAGCTAGACCAATCGCCGCACCAGTTGCAAATGTTCTTATAGGTTCAGTCACAAGTGGGTCTGGTACGAAAATACTATCAGGTTCACTCGGACTCCAATCAAAGATGTTTGAATTTGGTATTGGGAATAATTGATCTGATATTATTGCCAAATTATTAGAAGACAGATTTATCTTAAAGTATTGTCCGACTCTCTGATCATACACGTAGTGCTTTCCATCACTTAAAGTGTAGTACTTTAACTTTTTTTCACCAAATGCAAATACATTAGATGAATTTATAGTTATTGGGGCTGCATTTGATATATTCACAAGAGGTGGATTTATAGTCACAAAATCAATTCGTGAATTTGCAGGTAAGTTACTAACAACAAATGTATTACTAAGAACAGTACGGTTATACACTGCTGTGTACGTACTCTTTGGTTCTGGCGTTAGACTCTCAATAGTTTCACCTTTACTGACCGTTTTTGATACTGGATTCTTAAAATCGATACCAACTTTCAAAGTAGTCATCCTATAAATCACTAATATCTTTCTTCCACATATCAGCCGTACTCGTTGTAGTAACCTCCTCCAGCTTTGCACTGAGTTCTCTTATAGTATTGTTCAGTTCTGAAATTTTTTCATTCGTATAATCCTCAGTCCTCGTACCAAGCATTTCTATACTCAGATCCATCTTGTCCAAATCAATCTTAATATCACTCTTTGATCTCGCAAAGACTTTTAGATTTCCGTTTATCACAGCTGTGATGAATTTAATCTTATCCTGAAGATTTTTCAGTTTCTTTGAAATATTCTCTTTGATGTTTGCCTTTCGCAATTTATAATAATACAATCGGAGCTTCACATATTCAAATAGAATCTCCTCTGGACTCTCAAACTTTCTTATTCCATTTGGTGTGATGAGATACATATTCGTAGTATGAATTGTTTTTTTGGGACACGTCACTTCTGTATCACTATAAATTGTAAAATTTGGATTTGATTCTGTGGAGTGATTTTCATAACGAATTCCAGCATCCTCCAAAGTCTCTTTATATTTTTGGGTCCACATCCCAGGTGGAAGTTCGGTAACCGAGTAAGTTCCTGGTGAAATCTTTGAAACCTTCCCCTCAAAGACCCATGTTGTATCATCAGTCTGAGTCACTTTTCCAGTGAAACCCTTGTACCAAGGTTTCATCTTCTTCATCGGTTCCTTGTTCAAAACTCTTAGTATATTCTCCTTCAAATCAGCTGGATTGAATGGTGGAATTTTACAAGAAAATCCAGTGCCAATACCATCACAACCATTTACGAGACACATTGGCAAAATAGGAACATAAAAATCAGGCACTCCACCCTCACCCAGAATTTCATCATCTCGATAATCAAATATTTTCTTGGTCACTGGTGAAAACTTTGTAAAGATGTATCGCACACTTGCAGCATCATCCCCACCTTCGAGTCGACTCCCAAATTGACCACATGGCAACAACAAATTTATATTATTTGAACCCACAAAATCCTGTGCGAGACCAATGATTGTACCATGGAGACTCGTCTCCCCGTGATGATAATCAGTGTGTTCCGCAATGTATCCAGAAAACTGACACACATTCAGTTCCTTTTCAAGATTTCCCTTTTTCTTTCCGGCATAAATTACAGATCTTTGACTTGGTTTGAGCCCATCAGCCAGATGAGGAATGCTTCGGTGAATATCTTCATTTGAAAATTTTATAAAATCCACATTGATAAATTCAGACACTGGCAATTTAGAAATGTACCCATAATTTACAAATCCATGCGGATTCGCCATGTAAGAAAGGAGCCAATCCTTTCTGTTTTGGATCTGAGTCTTTGCAAAGGCCAGCAGCATCGTCTCATCTGTGAGTCTATCATACTCAAAACGGACCGTCAATTTTTCTATATTTTTAAAGTACTCCTTGGCTTCAGCTGACGTAGAAGTCCCAAGTCCCTTGTAATACTTGGTGCTGAGTCCCGGTTTCACTGGAGAATTTTTAAACGCCTCTTCGGTATAAAACCATTCAGATGCTCCGCGTTTCACAACTGGAGTCACCATCGCACACACAAATCCAAGTTTAATCAAGCTGGGCCAAAATACATGAAACATATTAAGTACTAAACCTTTGATATGAGAACCGTCAAGGTCTGCATCCGTCATGATTAGGATCCTTCCGTACCTAAGCTTCTTTGTATTTTCATAATTCTCCCCTTGTTTCAAACCAAGAATCTGTTTGAGTTGCATAAATTCCTTATTTTTTTCTAGACTTTTGACTGCACTGTCTCTCACATTCTTTGGCTTTCCTCTCAATGGAAAAACCCCATAAGTATTTCGACCTACGACAGTGAGACCTGCAATTGCAAGCGCCTTTGCAGAAAGTCCCTCCGTGATGATGAGTGTACACTGGTCAGACTTTTGACCTCCGGCCCAGTTTGCATCATCCAATTCAGGAATACCTTTTATTTTTGTTTGTTTTGAACCATCCGATTTTTTCAATTTACCTTGTTCAATTGAATCAAGAACTCTATCAATTCCTGTTGCCAACAGATCCTTGATAAATTTAGGTTTCATTTCAATCGTTCCAGGTTTGATTACAGTTTCCAATTCATTTTTGGTTTGAGAAGAGAATACTGGTTTATCAATGAGGACTTTTACAAACACCATCAAATGGGGCTTGATTTGAGAAGGTCTTCCACCGATACCCTTGCATATTTCATTCACAATGTAATCTACGTGGGTACCACCCCTTGATGTCCTCAGACCATTTACAAATGAATACTGTTTGAAACCGTCCCCGGAACGACTTGCAATTATTTCCCAATCTCCGCATGTCATTTTTACAAATTTTTCACACTCCGGTTCTATTGCTCTCGCATATGCTTCAAGTGTGCCAGACACCAAGTCTCCGTTAAAATAAACCTTTGGAATCCAAAGACCAGTTTCAACTGTAATGGCACGAAGATCATCAATTGATACAGTGGGGACCCTTGATCGATCCGGTTCAAAAGATACACTTGTTTTTCCCGTTTTGTTTTTGTATTTGGTGATTTTTGGGGCACCGCAAATACTCATATTGTTTTCCCATGTTTGTGAATACTCAAGACCATTCACAGGATCACAGGATCTCACTGTAAACTTTTTGGAAAATATGTTTGTAAGTTTTGCACCGTATCCATTACGTCCACCCGTGTATCTTACATCCGTATCATCAAAGTTGGAAGAAGTCAACAGGTGTCCAAAGATGAGTTCTATAAGCCAAAGACCCTCTTCTTCATGTTTTATTACAGGAATGCATTTATTATTAGAGACTGTTACAAGGTTTCCTTCGACAGTAACATCAATGTGATTTGATTTGGAATCTCGCAGGTACTCATCAGAAGCATTTACAATAATTTCTTGAAAAATTTTATTCATTACATTTTCTATAGGACCTACGTAAGTATCTGGACGGGCCAAGATATGTTCTCGATGTGTAAATTTTTTCCAACTCATCTTCTTATAAGAGTGTCTTATTATTTAATACAAGGTGATAGCCTCTGTTATCTCAGAGGGTAGAAGAGGAGTCAGTCCTCTATAAAGTGTTTTAATAAACTGATTCGAATGTAAAACTTGAATTTCTGAAATTACTCCAACACCTTTATATTGTTTTGCGAGATACCTAATGACTCTTGCAAACAAAACAAGATTTAATCTCATTATATTTACACATTTATCACAGTCTATGACGATAACCTGTTTTAATCTATTTATATTGCAATAATTATTCAGATCGCCTACAATTTTTTTAAACTTTACAATCTTTTCCAAAAACTCAGCCTCATTTATTGGTTGATGCTCAATGTACTTATCTGGTATAAATTCTATAAACAATTCTTCAACAGAAGGGTACACTTTTAAAAAGTTCATCGTAACTGTTTAAATTAAATATTTTTTAACTATAAATGAAGGCTGAACAGTTGTACTTTACAATAATAGTATTGATTGGAATGTACCTTATAGTAAGTTCTCTTGATACAGGTCTCACAGTAACTGCATCTAAAAAGACTGGACCATTTGTCAACGGTGCAGAGGTCTGGACCAAGGTTATCTTTGGTGTGCTGGCGGGTACATCTATCATCTACCTGGTTTGGTTTGGAACTTCACCGGGCCAAAACTCTTCAGGAGTTTATAGACTAAACAATAATCTCGGTCTTAGGTAAAGATGGTTAGTCAAAGCGCTCTTAAATTTATAAGCATTGTCCTTGGACTCTTGATATTCTTGAATTCAATATTTGCACTTGTAAATAAAAATACGCCTGCTGATCAGAAGGAGTTTCCAGGACAGCTTATGATTATAAGCGTCCTTTACATGTTAGGTGGTATTGGGCTCATAGTTGCAGGAATCAGCGTATCTTAATTTCATCCATTTTACGTAAAAAAACTCGACGACACGTTGCATACTCTGGGTTTGTAACTATGTGCTTCCAATATCTCTTTATAGTATTTGCCGCAAACCATTTATCAATCTCCAGGTCAATAGGTACAAAACTTGAATTCCAATCTATATGTGGATTATTTTTTACATAATCAAATGTGAGTGTTTTGTTTAGAGATACTCCAAATTTATAATCCCAGTTCATGTGTGTATTCTCAAAAATCACATGAACTGGAATATCCATAGAAAGTGTCCTCATATTCCAGTTACCTGGGTTACTCTTGATAATTTCAATGTCACCTTCTTCATATGGTTGAATTCTAATCTTTGATTTTTCCCAAGGAAGATCCATATTTTCCTTAATAAAGTCCCAGGATGCATGTCGGGTGTGATCATCCCAATCAATATCATTATAAACGTGTCTAAATTGACGCAAATAATCTATCTCATCGGGGCCTATGTCAGTGAAGAACAAATCACGAGCTGTCCATGGAAAATGGAAATTTTCAGTCATGAAATTCACTGAAACTTTTGGACTCATGGTTAGATAAGCCCAATCGAGTGGCTTGTTTGAAAATAATAGAATTTCATTCAGATCCATTTTTGTAGAAAGGTATACCCAGTCCCATTGAGCATCTGGAAAAGTTTTTACCCAGTTCCATTTAAATTTTGGATGATGAGAAATGGACATCCAATTCCAATCATTATTTTTAAAATTTTCAACCCAACTCCATTCAAAATTACGATGTTTATCAAGGATACTCCAGAGCCATGGTGAATCTGAATGTTTTTTCAACACAGTTAAATTCAATTGAGGGTGAAAAACCAAATCACTGGTGAATCCTTTTTCTTTTATATACCTAGATAACACACTTTGAACATACTCATTCATTTTTTATCTTCAGCAATTTTTATTTTTAAATTGCGGTAATCAAGATATGCACTCCAAGAATCCTCATCATCTTTTTTTAACATCTTTTTCAATTCATCAAGAGCCTCCTCTTCGTCATAAGCAACGACTACGCTCCCGTAGTCAAATTTAAATTTTTTTCTTTCTTTGCAGCATCTGAACATTTATTAAGCACTTTTTCAAGTCTTCCTTTACTGCGCTCCAACGGTTTAGATCTCTTCAATTGCAATTCAGAATTTGAATTGGTAAGAAGTTGTGTAAATGTATTTGTATTTATAATTGGTATTTGATAGTGTTCATTTGGTAATTGAATCACTATCGGTACTGAATTTTCTCTAAATGTTTTTATGTCAATTGGACCCCCAAACATTTCAAGACACTCTTTTTTGGGAGCTCTCTTGATTGGCGTCATTCCACCACCTGTTCTCTTTTTCATAAGAACTATAAATTCATACGTCTCCATTTGATTTTTATCAAATGCATATGATTTCATACAAGACCAACTACAAAAATGACCAGTGGTTGAAAATACATTCGATTTGAACTTATAAGGCCAATGTAAAGATTCCCATTCAAAAGAGTGACAGCACCACCAACAGTGTGGTTTCATTTGTACATAAAGAAAGATGTTCTTTATTTACAAATGAGTTGGCTTCTTAGCATTGATGTCGGGATCATCAACATTGGAATGTGTCTCTTGGACCCACAGACTAAAAAAATCAAACACTGGGATTGTTCAGGTATTCCACCAGAGAGTAAAAAGGGTCTTTTTGTAAGTCTCAGAGACCATCTCAGAGAAAGACCCTGGACTTTAGAAGCTTCAAAGATTCTCATTGAGAAGCAACCAGACAGGAACAAGAAAATGAAATCAGTTGAACATTTCATAACTGCATATTTCTTGTGTCACGACAAAGATATTCAGGTTTATGATGCGAGACACAAGATACCAGATGTATCCGGACCAGGAAAGGTGATGTACCGAAAAAGAAAAAACGCATCAATCACTCGTTGCGAAGAGTTTATTAAAGAACACAACAAAGAATGGGTGTCATTTTTCATGTCTCATAAGAAAAAAGATGACTTGGCGGATGCTGTCATGCAGGCACTCAGCTTCAAACAACCAGTAGCACCCATCCAAGAAACTCCAAAACAACAAAAACCTAGGAAACCAACCATCAATCAAACAAACACAGTTTATTCTCGTTCGAATTTAGCGTGGCTCTATAAAAATGACGCTTACAAAACCGCACGTTTTGAAAAAGACCTCAAAAGATATTATTCTACAATTCAAGAATTAAAAAAAGAGTTTATGTTAGAGGATGGCTAAATCAGTAGTTCCACTTGTTCTTTTGGGTGGTTTTGGTTTTATGGTTGTAGTCATTGTAATTATACTTTTAATTTGGAAACACTGTGACTGGTTCAAGTTTGGGTGTCCAGCTGTTCCCCCGTCACCTGGAAATTTCTGTTTAATTGGTGCTCCATATAAGCGCGTAATTAATATATCATCTCCAAAGAATAAATCATTTAGTACCGGTGATGTTGTTTCTTACATGAATAAAACTGGAATTACTCTTTATACATGTTTAACAAATACATCAAATACAGATGTTACTAATACGACAAACTGGGCAAGTTGTCAGGACAATGGGTATACCAAAAATATGAAACCTCAAGAAATACTTGCATTTTATTTGGATATATTCTACTTTTATAATTTTGCATCAACAAATGTCATTCCAGATTGTCCATATGATATAGGAGATGGTACTTTGGCTGCAATTTCTTTAGCTTCACCTGGTGACATTGCGGCTGCGGAAGCTTATATAAGTTCAGGATCACCCGGTGGATCACCCACAGTTGCAGTTTCTAATTTGTTAGCAGCGGCACTTGTTGCACAGGAACCTTAATTATAAAAAAATGGTACCATAATAATGAGCGATCCTTATCAAAGTGAGGGATACAAGAAATTACTTGCACAATACGTAGCAAATTCGCAAAAATTTATCGGCAGCAATTTCGTACCCCCATCAATTCCAGCAGCTTTCAAAGGGTACCTGGAACTGAAATACGCACCGACTTATTATATTTTAGGGTGGAATTCAGCGCCAAGTGGGTGTCCATCCGATCCCACAACTACAAGTCAGAATTATAAAACAATTTTGAATATAACTTTACAAGCCCTAAACCTGATTAAAGATAAACAAATTTCAGTGTCTCCAGAATATGAAAATTATTTGAGTCTGAAAAATGCTTTAAGTTATTATCCAAGGGGGTGGAATGATGCAATGAACTCATGCCCCAGCACTTCTCCCAGTCCAAGCCCCTCCCCAAGCCCCAGTCCCTCCCCAAGCCCCAGTCCCTCCCCAAGCCCCAGTCCAAGTCCCAGCCCTTCTCCCAGTCCCAGCCCTTCTCCCAGTCCCAACCCTTCTCCCAGTCCCAGCCCTTCTCCCAGTCCCAGCCCTTCTCCCAGTCCCAGCCCTTCTCCCAGTCCCAG
>Ga0114962_10000210_pt1 | contig 50081 bp, 37 predicted proteins | sample C_130820_MF_Meta_FD_87017 | JGI IMG/M metagenome (GOLD analysis project Ga0114962, IMG submission 87017) | Freshwater microbial communities from Lake Croche, Canada to study carbon cycling - C_130820_MF_MetaG | ecosystem: Environmental > Aquatic > Freshwater > Lake | place: Lake Croche, Canada... | reverse complement strand
TTGGATATACAATGTATTAGATCCTAGCTTATTAATGGATTCCTCCACCCCCAAACGGATACTATCTACAAAAGTGAAAATCAGAATAATACAAAATACCCCGACCGTAATTCCAAACAAGGACAAAAACGTCCGCAATGGATTGGATTTAATAGAGGAACTCGCAAACCTTAATGACTCCCCTAAACTGGATGCTAAACTACTGATTTTCAATTAATTATTAATTTTTATTCGTTATATGATACAAATCGCTTAAATTATGCCTAATTTTGCCCACTTTTATACGTTAAATATTCAAAGCTAACGCTTAGAAATAAATCTAAATAATGAAGTTAATAGAATTTGAATTCGACTTGCCTGATGAATTAGTAGCCACCGAGCCTGCTGATTATAGAGATGAATCTAGAATGATGGTCATCAACCGTAAAACTCAGGAAATTGAACACAAAAAATTTAAAGACATTGTACAATACTTTGACGAAGGTGATGTAGTAATTGTTAACAACACCAAAGTTTTTCCTGCCAGATTGTACGGAAGAAAAGAAAAAACAGGTGCCAAAATTGAGGTTTTTTTACTTAGAGAACTCAATAGCGAACACCGTTTATGGGACGTTTTAGTAGATCCTGCACGTAAAATCAGAGTCGGAAACAAATTATTTTTTGGAGAGGACGACGAGGTCGATTTATTAGTAGCAGAAGTAATTGACAACACCACCTCCAGAGGAAGAACAATCCGTTTTGTAAACGACTACACTCCAGAGGAATTCAGTGATGTATTACATAAATTAGGAGAGACGCCTATCCCTAAATATATGAAGCGTCAAGCCACACAAGACGACTTAATCAACTACCAAACCATCTACGCCCGTGAGGTAGGTGCTGTTGCTGCTCCGTCTGCAGGATTGCACTTTAGCAAAGAAATCTTCAAATGGTTTGAAATCAAAGGAGTCGATTTAGCAGAAATCACCCTCCACCAAGGACTAGGTGCCTTCCGTAAAATTGAAGTAGAAGATTTGTCCAAACACAAAATGGATTCCGAAAACTTTAGAGTACCAAAATCCACCGCAGAACGCGTCAATAGAGCAAAAGCGGAAGGTAAAAGAATCCTATCTGTAGGGAATACGGTAATGAGGACAATCGAGTCCGCAGTATCAGCCAATAACAAACTTAAAAGCACTGAAGGATGGACAGAAAAATTCATCTTCCCTCCATACAACTTCAGAGTTGCCAATTGCCTAGTAACCAATTTCCATGCGCCTAAAACACCTTACTTTATCTCCTCCGCCACCTTTGTAGGAGTAGAACTGATGATGAAGGCATACAAAATCGCCCTTCAAGAAGAATACCGCTTCCTAGATTACGGTGATGCTATGTTGGTGATTTAATTTTTAAATAAATATATTAAATACAAAAGTCCCCAATTAGAATTAATTCTAATTGGGGACTTTTTTTTAAGTAAACCACCCCATTTAGATGGGACGGTTTTAAAAATTAATAAGTTATTGAACAATGTTGTACCGTCGGAGGATGATGTTTATATTTTCACTTGCCCAATAAAATTTATACAAACCAATATTTTTTATTTGAACATAATTAAATTTTAAAGAATCATAAACTTTTACGAAATGAACCAATGCAATATTTGAACTAAAATTATTGAATAGATAATTTGAATCGAGTTCTAAAATATCCATTCCTTGACTAGTATTTTTATCCTCATTTAATTTCCCAGCTGTAAAATCAAAATTACTATTTCTAAAATTCTTTGGATTATTGGAAATAACACCTATTCTATAATTACCACTACCTAATGCACCATTGTATAATGGAGCATTGGTTAATTCAATATAACTTGTATTAAACTTCGAAGAAGTAGTCATATTATAGTCTTTATTATAAATTTTAGTATTATTCACCTCAGCACAAAATGAGAATTCAGTACCCATACTGCTGTTATTATAATATCTCTTTTCTGAGGTATTTTCTCCTACCCATAAACTATCAAAAGTATGGTTATTTAAATCTTCATAAACCCACCATGTTCCAGGTTTAAAAGCAAATAAATCCTTGGCCAATTGAGGTGCCATGATTGTATTAGCTTCCGTGCAAGTCAATTGAGCAGAATCACTGTTTTTTTTACAAGTTGCTAAGATTAATGGGAGACTTAAAATAATTAATACATTTTTCATTGTTTTATGATGGTTTGGATTGACTATGAACTCATATTCTAAAGACGAATGCAAAGGTTAGAAGGTAAGTAAAAACACTCTTCCTTAGATAGGAGGAGTAGCTCAAAAGAAGAGGATGCGACTCTTCTTTGGAGACTAGGTGGTTGGAAAAACTATTTACCCAAATGGGCGGTCCTACAAAAAGACAATAATGTATTTCGTAGGGGCGGTTCGCCGTGGCGAATGTCCGCCCTAGGGTTAGGTACATATAAAAAACTATTGATTTTCAACTAATTACAAATTATTTTCAATTTTTTTTCGGCCAAAGTGCGATAAATGGTCGAGTTAGGACAATAGTGTAAATATATAACCAATTAACAAAAATGATAAAATCTTATTCTATCGCCAAGACCTCCTGTATTTTCCGTGAAATCCATGAAATCCGTTTAATCCGTGATTCAGAAACTATCAGCGAAACACTTAATCCACTAACAACCAAACACTTACCACCAATCGTTTCACCCCTGAAACGATTTTGGAAACACTTAACTCCTATGACTACCAACCACTTACATACCGTTTCATTCAAAATGAAATTTTTACGATTGCAATTTCAATAATTAATACGGGCTGTTCGCCGCGGCGAAAACGCCCCAAAACCAACCAAAAACCAACCTTGCTTTCAAAGTCCCTCTCCATTTGGAGAGGGATTTAGGGTGAGGTCTCAAAACCCAACCAACTCCAATAACATCCAACCCACTTCATACGTCTTAACTTTGTACTCATTTTTGACAGTAAATACTGAAAATGAAAAAAAGATTTTTATTCCTCTTTATATCCATATTGGCATTGGTCAACCAAACCAAAGCCGCTTATTTATTCATCCCAATGGATGAATCCCAAAAAAATCACCTAAAAGCCTACGGAATCACTTACTGGGCAATAGGTAAGGGCATCACAATGGAATGGCTGCTCAACTACAGAGGAGGCAGTTTTGCCGGACCATTCAGCTCTGATTTTGAAAAAGAATGCCTCATCAGAGGAGTGAGTTATCAAGTCATTGCAGATGCACAATATTCCAAGATCGCCATGGAAATCAGTCAGCCAGAGGTCAATCAGGACATCGTCAAACTGGAAAAAATTCCTAAAATCGCAGTATATTCCCCTAAAACAAAACAACCTTGGGATGACGCTGTAACCTTAGCCCTTAGCTATGCGGAAATACCTTATGACGTCATTTATGATGATGAAATCATGAGCGGAAAGCTTCCATTATACGATTGGTTACACCTCCACCACGAGGACTTCACCGGACAATACGGAAAGTTTTGGGCGCAATATCAAAACTCAGATTGGTACAAAGCAGAACAAAAAGCCTCAGAGGAATCCGCAAAAAAATGGGGATTAAGTAAAGTATCTCAATTAAAATTAGCGATTGCCAAAAAAATTCAATTATTTGTTTCTGGAGGCGGATATTTATTTGCCATGTGTTCCGCAACCGACACCTATGACATCGCCATGGCAGCAGACGGAATCGATATTTGTGAATCCATGTTTGACGGCGACCCAGCGGATAAATCAGCAAATACCAGATTAAATTATGCCAATTGCTTTGCCTTTACCAACTTCAAATTAGTAATGGACCCTTACGAGTACGAATACTCCAATATTGACGCCACCAACTCCAGAATGGGATTAGTGACCGAAAATAATGATTATTTTGTCCTTTTTGATTATTCCGCTAAATGGGATCAAATCCCGACAATGCTTTGCCAGAACCAAACCAGAATCATAAAAGGATTCATGGGTCAAACAACAGCATTTAAAAAAGAATTAATTAAAAAAAATGTCCTAATTATGGGAGAAAATAAATCCCTTAACGAGGCTCGTTATATTCACGGAGAATACGGAAAAGGTACTTATACTTTTTACGGAGGTCACGACCCTGAAGACTATCAACACATGGTCAACGAACCTCCTACCGACATGAAGCTCTATCCTAATTCCCCAGGATATAGATTAATTTTAAACAACGTGCTTTTCCCTGCCGCCAAAAAGAAAAAGAGAAAAACCTGAATAGACAGCAATGGTCAGATTGTTGATGAAGAAGAGTATTAGTTCTTAACAATTAATTGATAATTTGGTAAAATTAGAATGACTAAGCAAATGTAAATTTGACATCTGTTTTTAATGAGTATAAAAAAAATAATCTTTGTTGGGATTTTCACTTTGCTGGGTTGTTTTGCGATTGCACAACCATCAATTGTTGTAAGTTCCTACTGCAATCAAGCAAATCCGCGTGATGAATGGGCGGAATTCCTTGTTTATCAAGATTATTTAGACCTAAGAAACTATCAAATTAGGGACAATAACTCTGCTCAAACATCTTGGCAGAATTTTGTAATTTTTAAAAACATTAATTATTGGAAACACCTAAGAAAAGGAACAATCATCATAATAAACTTCCGTCCTTGTTCTTTCTCCCCATCAATAGTCAACTACACAAAAGACACCTCCAAAGCTGATGGTTATATTCAAGTCAACGCCACAGATACAGCGCTTTTTAATGTTAGCTCTGGTAGTTTGGCCTCCAATTGGGGACCTCAAGCATGCGGTGCCTCTTCAGGTAATTGGAATGGTCCAACATTAAATTTCTCTGCAACGCGTGACATATTAGAAATTCAAGATGCCTCAGGAAATCATATACATGCCCTGGCTCACAACCCATCTGGCTCACCAGGAACTGATTATACCTCAATGACAGAACCTAAATTGACATCAGGTGCCTCATTAGCATCCATCGGAATATGTCAAGTATGTTCTGGGGATACCATAGCAAAATACAGAACTTCCACAGGAGGAAAGGCTACCGTGACAGATACTGTAGCTAATTTTAGTTTCGGACTACCTAACATTTGTCAAGGAAATGATGCTTTAAACGGGAAATTTTGGATTAAAATCAGAGAACCGCAATGGATAAGTCCTGCATTAACGGTGACATCCAATGCAGCTTATACCTCTAATCAATTGGACTGGAATATGTGTGTTGATTCCTCTTCCTATGATTTAACGCAAGGATACTTAGTAGTGAGGTACACTTCCACCTCCTATTCTACTCCATTGGACGGAAAATCCTACGCCACCTCCGATTCAGTAGGCACAAACGGAACTGTCATTTATGTTGCAAACTCTTCCAAAACACTCACCTATACCGATGTTTACACCATCCCTTGTAATGTAAATGTAGTTTACAGAGTATATGCTTTCCGTTATAAAGCGGATGAAATCAACGGAAATAGTTATCATTATGCCAGAGGAAGGGCTTATAACCAAACCTCAGCTCCATATAAATTAATTAATAGACCTAAACCGACCCCTAAACCAACTATTTATCATTATTAATATATTAAAATAATTATAGCAATGCGCAATTTCTTCAAAATTCTATCCTTATCCTTTTTGTTCTTAACAATCGGATTCTTTGCAAAAGCACAAGTATCAACTACTGATACTGTTTGTGCAGGTTCTTTAGGTAAAATCTATAAAGTCAACAAAACTGCAGGATCTACCTACACATGGTTAATCACCAATGGTACACAAGCTACAGGAGGTACATCTGACTCTATTACTGTCAATTGGAATACAGGGGTTAGCACTGGTCTTGTTAGAGTAGTGGAAAAAAATGCTGCAGGATGTCCGGGTGATACACAAACTATGAATATTGTTATCGTTCCTCAAGCGACTGCTGCTTTAACAGGAGGGGATACCATTTGTACCAACAAATCTCCTAACTTAAACAAATTGAAAGTTACATTAACAGGAGCAGTTCCCATTACTTACACTTACACAGTTAATGGAGGTTCTACAATTACAGTAACCACTTCCTCTTTAACGGGTTATATTAACTTAGCTGGTCCTTATACAACCGACCAATTAGTTAAATTAACTTCTGTAAAGGATAAATATAATAAATGCGCTGGAGCAGTTTCTTCTACAAACTTTAGTGCAACTATTAAAGTACTTCCTAAACCAGCTACATCAGCAATCTTCCATTACTAGTTATTTAGTTTAATAAAATATAAAATGCGTTTTATTTCTGTCTTTTTAATCTGTTTATGGTTTCCGATTTTGGGCTTTACTCAAATCACGGACTCAGTATGTGCAGGTAAAAAAGGCAGAAATTATTACGTAACCAATAATCCTTTATATACTTATCAATGGGATATAAAAGGAGGAAATATCATTAGCGGTAATAAATCCAATCAAATCGCAATCGATTGGGATACCATTCCGGGGATTTATCCAATTAAAGTAGTTGCATTAAATCAACTAAGTTGTCAAGGGGATACCACCACCACATTTGTCAAAATATTACCAAAATCAACTTATCAATTAATTTATCCATCATTAGTTTGTCAAGGGGCATTAGTGACGGCTGAAGTAATTGCCAAGGATAAAAATATCAAGGTAAAATGGCAAGACAGTTCAACTAATAAATATTTCAGATTTACACCACAAAAGGATACCTCAATTTATGTTAAAATAAAAGGAGGCTGTTTAGATGAATTAATTAATATTCCTATTAAAGTGGATGCCAAACCAGTGGCAAGTTTCAGTCAAAATCCTAGGCTAGATAGCCTCTTGGAAGGAGATAGCCTGACTTTTTATTCCAACTCCAGTCCAATAAATGCGGATTTAAAATGGTTACTTTTTGATTCAATTCCAAATGACAAACAATATGATAAACTGGATGTCACTTTCCCTTTGCCTAAAACCTACAAAATTGGTTTAAGAGTAAGCACTAAAGCGGGATGTACCGATTCTATATTTAAAACAATTACGGTCTATCCAGACGAGCATTTATATATCCCTAATAGCTTTACACCTAATGGAGACGGAATTAATGATAAATACTTAGTTTACATTAAAAACCCTTTAAATTTCAGCCTCAAAATTTATGATAGATGGGGAGGTATTGTCTTTGAAACCAATGACCCTACCAAATCATGGGATGGAACTATAAAAGGGGATATTCTACCTTTAGGCGTTTATACAGGTGTAATGTCTTTTGAAAAACAGGGCATCGGCAATAAAAACATCGGATTTACCATTTTATTGGCTAGGTAATAAATAGATTATTAATTATCTATTCAGGCCTTTTCTCTTTATCTACAATGAACTGCTTTTGCAGTGGATTTTCATTGATTTCTTTAAAGAAACTTCGCTCTTTAATTACATCTAATAATAAATACAAAGCGGACCTAAAGGAAGATTCATCGGCCATATCCTTTCCTGCAATATTATAAGCTACTCCGTGATCGGGTGAAGTCCTTGGAATAGGCAATCCTGCAGTGTAATTAACACCGTTTTCAAAAGATATCGTTTTAAATGGTACCAATCCTTGGTCGTGATACATAGTTAAAACACCATCAAAATTCTGATACATTCTAGTTCCAAAGAATCCATCAGCAGGGAAAGGACCAAAAACTAAGGCTCCTTTTGACTTAGCGGATTCTATAGCAGGAATTATTATTTCCTCTTCTTCTTTGCCAATTAATCCACTATCTCCTGCATGAGGATTTAATCCAATTACAGCAATCTTTGGTGCTTTTATGGAAAAATCTTTATACAAGGTATTATGCATCAATTTTAATTTATCAATGATTAACTCTGTCGTAATTGAATCCGCCACCTCTGATATAGGTATATGACCCGTTACGGTTCCAACTCTTAATTGCTCTGAAACCATTAACATCAATGTTTTACAATTAAATCTTTCGGATAAATATTCTGTATGCCCTGGGAATTTAAAGTCGTCAGATTGCATGGAAAATTTATCAATAGGAGCAGTTAGAATCCCATGTACTCTATCCAATTGAGCATCTTCAACTGCTCTTTTTAAGCTTAGAAAAGCATATTTTCCATTTTCTGGATTTTGCATTCCTAAATTAATTTTTATATTATCCTCCCAGCAATTAATTAAATTAATTCTTTTAGGATGTAACTGTTCTATTGTGGTAATTTGATGGAATACAAATTGCTTGTTATCCATCGTTTTTTTATGATAATTTAATGCACTTACATTACCATAGATTACAGGAATACAATAATTTAATATTCTAACATCAGATAATGTGTTTATAATTATCTCTAATCCAATTCCATTTAAATCACCAACTGTAATGGCAATAACTGGTCTAAATTTATCTTCTTGACTCAAAATTTTTACTTTTTACCTTTTTTAATCACTACTGGCTCCTCAAGTTTAATGGAAGGAATAAAATAGTTTTTAATGTAATAATACATACTTCTGACCATAAATCCAGTAGCATTTTTGCTTCTATAACTGTCTTGTGCAGAATTAAATGCAGTGCCAGCAATATCAAAATGAATCCAAGGATAATCCGTAAAATTTTCAAGGAATTTCCCTGCAGTGATTGCACCTGAATTAACGCCACCACTTACATTTTTTAAATCTGCAATGTCGGATTTTAATAAATCTTTATAATCATCCCATAACGGAAATTCAACCAATCGCTCAAAAGTTGCATAAGCTGACGCTTCAATTTCCTCTTTAATGATTTGATCGGTTATTCCCATGTAAACAGAAGCTTGACTTCCGATTGCTCTTTGGGCTGCGCCTGTTAAAGTAGCAAAATCAAAAACCAATGCAGGATTATATCTCTTTGCATAAGTCAATGCATCAGCAAGTATTAATCTTCCTTCTGCATCTGTATTAAGTACTTCTACTGTTGTACCATCCATCATTGTGATAACATCACCTGGGGTTATAGATGTTGCACTTAATTGATTGTCTGTAGATGGTATTAATCCAACTATATAAACAGGTAATTTAAGCTTAGCTATTAAATGGAAAATCCCAACTACCGCAGCAGCTCCTCCCATGTCACATTTCATGGTTTCCATATTGACGGAAGGTGTTTTTAAAGATAATCCACCTGTATCATATACCACTCCCTTGCCAACCAATACCAAAGGATGTTTGTTAACTGCTCCTTTTGGTTTATATTCTAAAATATTGAATGTCGGGTCTTCTACACTTCCTTGATTAACGGCAAGAATTCCACCCATTTCCAAATCTTCAATTTCTCCTAGTCCTAGAACCTCAACTTTAAATCCCGATTCTTTTCCAAGTTTCTTGATTTGATCTGAAAGGTCTTCTGCACCAAGGCTCAAAAATGGTTCATTAACCAAATCTTTGGCATGTGTTACTGCTTCAATAATGGAATTTAGTTCCTTACAATCAGCCGCAGTCACTGCTTTGTGCATAATATTTATTATGGCTAACAGATTGTTCTTAGGCTTGCTCTTATACTTATTGAATTGATAAGCAGATAGTGCTAATCCCTCTGCAAAAGCCAAAATAATTGATGGATTAGAGTTTTCAGAAAGTAAAGTAATTTCCTCAACCTTTAAGGCATTGATTTCATTAAAAAGTGCAAATCCTGACTTACGGGCGTTTTCTAAAGTAAGATAATCTTCTTTCCCTTTTTCTAACTTTACACAATACAAATCTGAATCTTCTTCCACCTCTGGAAGATGAATCACAGACTTTCCTGCTGTAAAATAACGATTAATAAGTTTTATTTGATCTGGCTCTAAATTCTGCTTTTTGAGTGCTTTCTCTGAGAAATCTTCTATCAAAAGAGCACAATCTTGAGAGGCTGTTTCTGTAAATCGGATACTTAACATATTCTAATAAAATACTACCTAAATTTCAACTTTCTGTGTTGAATTTGCAAATATAACCTCTAAATTGACTTTCCCCATCTTTTTTGATTCTATACCAAAATGTCCTATATTTGTAATTGCCATTACTTTAACCAATGAAAAAAGAAAATTCCCGCGGTTTTTTGTTGATATTATCAATCCTAATCCTGATTGTTAACCATTCTCCTTTATTAGCAGAATCAAAACTCAATAATTGGATAGATCAAGCCGATAAGGTTGATTTTTACGGCAATTCCAAAACGGTGGAATACATAGAATTTAAGGAAACTTACCAACCTTCCTTGGAAAAAGTGGAGGAGGTTTTAAATGACATTTATGATAACAATTGCAATTACATTCCATTTGATTCTTCTGAAGATAACCTAGGATATGGCCATATTAGATATCGTCAAGTTTATCAAGGGATTGAAATTGAAGGATCAAATATTATTGTACATTACAATATGAAGTCTCAAAAAATTAAATCCATCAATGGACGAGGATTTTCTGATTTAGACAAAAAATTAGGTCCTGTGGTGACGGCAGAATCATCTAAGGTATCAAGTAATTCAGCTAAAAAAATAGCATTAAATAACCTCCCAGCAAAAAAATACGCTTGGGAAGATGTCAAACATAATAGTATTATCAAATATTTACAAGATGACCCAAATGCAACCTTTGAACCTACTCCTCAACTAGTAATTTTAAATCAAAACAAAACATCTATTTCAAATTTATTATTTGCTTGGAAAGTGGATATTTTTGCAATCAAGCCATATTTTAGATACAATGTTTTTGTTGATGCTAACTCCGGTCAAATAATTGGAAAAGAAAACAAACTACTTGACGCCAACTCCAAGGGAAAAGCTTTAACTGCCTACGCGGATACTCAAAATATTGTCACCGATAGTCAATCTTCAACAAAATATGCCCTTAATGAAAAAAGAAATGGATGTAACATTAGTACTCAAAATTATTATTTAGGGAATAAAACTGCTGCCGATTTCATTGATAAGGACAATTTTTGGAACAATGTTAATTCCTCCCTAGATCAATATGCAACAGATGCACACCTAAGCATGGAAACCATGTATGATTATTATTTCAATAACTTTAAAAGAAAAAGTTTTGATAATAAGAATGCTAAAATTCTAGGATATGTACATCAATTTAGTGGATTAAATGCTTTCTGGAATAGCTCTTATATTGCCTATGGTGATGGGGACGCAAATTCATATCCTTTAACTTGTCCAGACGTAGCTGGACATGAACTTACACATGCCTACACGGAAAAATCAGCCGGGCTCTATTATGCACAAGAATCAGGTGCCTTGAATGAGGCATTTAGTGATATTTTCGGTACAATGTGCGAACATCTAATTCTAAAATCCAAAGCCAATTGGATTGAAGCAGACCAATGCACCAAAAATAAAAAAGGATTCCGTAATATGGCCGACCCTAAAAGTTATTCTTTACCTGCATTTTATAAAGGGAAATATTGGGATTTTGTTTCACAGGAGGTGCATACCAATAGTAATGTAGCCAATTACTGGTTCTACCTCGTATCTATTGGTGATAAAGGAACCAATGATAGCGGTCATACCTACAAAGTCAATGGAGTTGGGATTGAGGACGCCGGAAAAATCGCTTTCCGTACCTTGACCGTATATTTATCATCAAGCTCTGATTATGCTGCCTTTGCAAAATACACACAACTATCCGCAAAAGATTTATTTGGAAGCTGTTCCAAACAATATAGAACAGTAGTCGATGCATTATATGCAATATCTGTCATCCCTCATCCATTTGACACAACTAAATTAAGTACATTTTCAATTGAATTTTCTGCTCTTAAAAAATACGCATGTAAAGCTCCTTATGATATTCAATTTACTAATTTGAGCAATAACGCAACCAATTTTACTTGGACTTTTGGAGATGGAACCACTTCCAACGTAATTTCACCTTTACATACCTATTCTACTAACGGAAAATATTCAGTAAAACTTGTCGGTCAGCAATGTTTAAGCACTAAAAAAGATAGTGTGACTAAAAACAATTTTATAACCGCTGATTCAACTGCAGGGATTTGTAAAGCCAAAAGAATTCCATTTAATAAATCTCAATTAGATACATCAAGTCTTGGTCTATTATATGATTCTGGGCTAGATACCACTTACAACAATAATAATTACGGGATATTTACAATTAAACCAAATAAAGGTAATGCAGTTGAATTATCTTTTAATCTATTAAAATACAATAAGAAAAATGATTTCCTGGCCATTTATGAAGGTCCTGACACCTCAGGAAGGCTTTTGTATATTTTGAACGATCTTCAAGATGTCTACAAATTAACAGGATCAAACAAGTTAACCATCAATAACTCTTCAATAACAATAGTTGAATCAACTATAGATAATGGAAGAAATTCAGGTTTAGAATGCCTTTGGAAAGGATTAACGTCAAACGGACCAGACATAGCTGTTTATGAAGCTAAAACAAGAATTCCAGTAGGATATCTTGGAGCTAAAATTAATTCATTTAATAAATCCGAGCCTCTATTAATAAGAATCGTTAACCTAGGAAATAAAACTATAAAAAATCCAGACCTATATTTTTCCTTAGATGGAGCAAAACCAATAAAAGAGTCTTATCCTTATGCAATCTATCCAGGTGATACTGGTTCTTTTGTTTTCTCTTCTAAACTCGATTTATCAGGAACAAATCAACATTCAATAAAGGTTTATTGCAATCTAGGATCTCTTACAGATGTGAATCCTAACAATGACACTTTAATAATTAACAGCATTAACAACCTTCCAAATAAACTGGATATAGGCTCTACAATAAAAATAAATCCTTCAAATAACTATTATTTAGTCGGAAATACACAGATTATCCCAAAACAAGAATTTATTGAATTAGTAGCAGATAATAAAGCTGCTAGGATACAAAATCATCATCAAGAAAACAAGGACTGGATTTTATTTGACATTGCTTCCCGGTCAGGTGTTGTAGAAAATAAAAGTCTATTATTCAATTTAGATTTATCCTTAATTAAATCCAAATCACTTAAAATAAAATTCGATGCTTTAAACCTGAGTACAAACAATCCTAAACCATCCCTAAAATATTATTTTAGAGGAGATGATTCATTAAATTGGCTGGTTATATCTCCCAAATTCATTGGAGGTGGATTGACCTATAAAATTGAACTTAACATTGATTCAGCCTTAAAAAGCAGCGGGACAAATATTTCTGGACTAAGTCAACTAAAAATTGAACAATTTTTATCTGGGCCAGCGGACTTTATTTTAACAGAAAAAGATGTCATCCATTCCGCAATTGGTATCAATAACTTGGAGTTTAAAGTAAATGCCTTGAATGATATTGCCATTACAAATGACTCTTTAAATATTTTAAGAGGAAGAAAAGACTTTACAACGAGCTTAACCGATACCCACACTATTCATTTTATCCTAACTAATAATGGGACAAATAAACAATCAATATTCCCCATAAAATATAATTTTGATGGAGGATCTATTTTTTACGATACCATTTATTATTCATTAAAACAAAACCAAAGTAAATCATTCTCCTTAAAAACAAAAGGGAAATTCAATCAAGAGGGTCATCATAACGTACATATAGAAGTCAACACCTTAAATGATTCAATTATTGCTAACAATAGCATCGATTTAGACTTCTATCAAGTACCAAATCCACCATTAGCACTACCAGTAAAAATTGATTTTGAAAACACCCCTGATTTGAACCTTCATTCTGTTTCTTATGATGTAAATCAACCGATTGTAGCCCCCGACAATTATACCATATTGGATTACATACCTTATTCTTGTGAACATAGATTAAGTATTAATGGAAGAGTTGAAAAATTAAAATCAAACAGAAGTATTCAGTTAGATTCTAAAAAATCATTCTTTTGTAATGGAGGTAGTTCAAGCCAATCGCACTCTTTATCATTGAACCTGAATATGGCACGTTATCAAAACACTCAGCTATATTTTAACTTTGATTTTAAGTATAATAAAAAATCAGATACCACTTCCCAATATGTAAAAGTAACAGATGAAGTAAATAATAAATCAGCTACTATATTTAATATCAATAAAGCACCTAGAAGACTTGGTTCTTGGATGAATAGCGGAACAATAAACTTAACCAATCTACTCAAAGCCAATGGAATGCAATACACCAAAGCCATGAAGATTGAATTTATTGTCAATACCCAAAATAGTATCATAAACGATACTTTGGACGGAGGCTTTTTATTAGATAATATTAATATTTACGGAAGATTCAATGATATTGCTGTGTTAAGAGTGGATTCCCCTCAATCTGGTTGTGGATTAACCTCTAGTGAACCCATTAAGGTTTGGATTAAAAATACTGGAAATAACTTAGTATACACCGTTCCTTTGGTATTTGATGCCGGATTAGGCAACACATTAACGGAAACTAGTTTTTCTGCTTTAAATCCAGGAGACAGTGCATTGGTTAAATTCACCTATTTTGCGGATTTTGCAACTCCAGGCAACTATCCGACTAAAATTTACACTGCACTACCAACTGACTCCATTCACGACAACGATACTATTTTTAAAAATTATGTATCCAAATTAAATCCTAAAATAATTATTTCAAATCTAGGAAAATCCAATTTATGTCCAGATGATTCTACTCTATTAATAATTAATAGCAATAAAAATTACAAATCAACACTATGGTCAAATAATTATTCAAAAGATAGCCTTTACGTTCATAAATCCGGAAAATACACCTTAACAGTAGAAGGGAAAAACGGATGTAAAGTAACTTCTAATGAAATTAATATTATCAGTTATCCTAAACCTAAGCTAAACATTTTAATAGATAAAGATTCAGTCGTATCCAATAAGCAAAAAGGAAACTATTTTTGGTACAATTCTAATAAACTAATTAACGGAGCAAATTCATTTTATATTCAACCAAAAACAAATGGATATTATAGTTACAAATTAAAAGATTCCAATAACTGTCAAACCTCAAGTGATTCCATTTATTTTACTTACACCAAAATTGTTCAAATAAATAATAATCACTTAACAAAAATATACCCGAATCCAACCACCAACTTTATTACCATAGAATCAGGTGAAGAAGGCAAAAAGTATTATAGATTTTTGGATATGAAAGGAGCTATTTTATTAAATGGAAATTTCAATGAATCCATCCATCATTTAAACATAGAAAACTTCCCAAAAGGAATCTACCTATTAGAATTGGAAACTAGTCAAAAGGTCATCTCAAAGGAAATCATCAAAAACTAATTTTAGGCTAATCTAAAATTAGTTTTTGTCTTGACTAAAAATCCATTAGCTTTGCAACTTCTTTTAAAAGAAGTTTATCAATGAAAAGTACAAAAACGAAAACTTTCATCAAAGGAGCGATATTAATCTTGATGCTCATTAACCTCAAAACGGCATTAGCACAAGATTCTATAAAAACAAAGAGGTTTACTCTTCATTATCAATTTACTACTGTTTATCAATTCAAAGCAGGATTCAAGCCCAAATACACGGATTCTGGATTCAAAAGTATAAACCCCAAAGCGGAAGACGCATTGTCCATAACCACTACCCTATTCGCAGGAGCTAGGCTTTGGAAGAATGCAACCTTTATCCTGAATCCCGAAATCGCAGGAGGAGCAGGAATAAGTAAAGCAGTTGGACTTGGAGGTTTTGTCAATGGAGAAACTTTCAGAATCGGGGACCCAGCACCAAAATTATATGTAGCAAGATTATTCATCAGACAACTAATCCCAATAGGCAAAGAAAAAAAGGACGTATTTGTAGCGGATGATTTTAATCAAATAGCGCAGAAGGAACCTGAAAAAGCTATCGGAATCACCTTAGGTAAATTTTCCTTATCCGATTATTTTGATTGCAAAGTAACCAATCATGACCCAAGAACTCAATTTTTAAACTGGGCATTGATGTCTGCCGGTGCATGGGACTATCCCGCAAATACTAGAGGATATACCTACGCTTTAATGCTAGAATATCTGAGCCCAAAATGGTCTTTTAGAGCTGCAAACTCCCTAGTTCCAGAACAAGCAAATGGTCCTTATTTGGATATCCATTTCCAAAAAGCCTATGGCCTAACAGTAGAAGCTGAAAAAAATTATTCCCTAAACAATCAAAAAGGAAATATCCATTTTACCTTATTCTATAACAAAGCAAACATGGGAAATTACAACAAGGCTTTAGAACAAATGCCGGTAAATCCTGACATCACTTTAACTAGAAAATACAAACACACCAAAGTAGGATTCATCATTGCACTAGAGCAAGATTTATCCAAATCAATTACTATGACATCTAGACTATCCTACAACGATGGGAAAAATGAAACCTGGGCTTTTACAGAAATTGATCAAAGTTTGAGTCTATCATTTGTAGCAAATAATCATTTGTTAAAAACAAAAAGAGATGATCATTTAGGTTTTGCAGTCGTTACAAACGGAATTAGTAAGCAACATCAAAATTATTTAAAAGCTGGAGGACAAGGATTTATGTTAGGGGATGGTCAATTAAATTACGCTCCTGAATTTATTACTGAATTATATTACAGTCTTAATTTAAAAGCAAATAACCTTTGGATAAGCCCTGATATTCAGTACGTAGTAAACCCAGGATATAACCAAGACCGTAAATCCTTCCTAGTTTCTGGAATTAGGGCGCATATTGAATTTTAATTAACCTAAGTATAATAAAATTATTATTAGTTTATCCTGTCACAGGAAACCAATTGATCATAAATAGTAAATATTCAGAAAAAAGGACAATCACCCTATTTGACCTCAATGGAAGAACAATTTCCACCCAAAACTTTGAAGCAAGTTATCAAAATCAATTGGATTTAAACATCCCGTCAGGTATTTATATTATGCACGTCCGTACCAATGGACAGGTTCAGAATATAAGAATTGTTAAAGAATAGTAATTTTTCATTGTCATAATTTTTTTGATTAGAGGTTTAGGGAAATGATTTAGGTCATTTCCCTTCTTCTGCTTTTAGGCAATCACAGTTTCAAGTATTAAATTGCATTCCTTATTAGGTATTAAAATGTATAAAAATATTAGAATCATTGGGTTATTAACTTTAACCCTATCTTTTGGAGTAATTAATAATCTAACTGCCCAAGATGCAAACGGAAAAGGAGGACCATATACAGTGGTTCAAAATCCTACCGTAAGAAAGAATAAAAAGAACGGAGGATTCACTTTTACCACGGTAAAAGAGGTCGGATCTACATCAGTTAAAAATCAGTATCATTCTGGGACTTGCTGGACCTATTCCAGTCAATCTTTTTTAGAAAGTGAATTGATTAGAGCAGGAAAAGGCGCTTACGACCTTTCTGAAATGTTTATTGTAAGGACATCTTACTCCCTTAAAGCACAAAAATATTTAAGATATCAAGGGACAAGCAATTTTGGTCCAGGAGGAGAATTCCACGACATGGTTTACATCATGAAGAACTTTGGAGTCGTACCACAAGAAGCATTCTCTGGCTTCCCTAACGGAGGTTCTAAACCTCAACATAACGAAATGGACGCTGTTGTTAAATCAATGATAGATGCAGGTCTAAAATCAATGGATGGAGGCTTAACAGGATCCTTAATGCCTGCAGTGGAATCCACCTTAGATGCCTATCTAGGTAAAGTACCATCCAAATTCAATTATAAAGGAAAAGAATATACCCCAAAATCATTTCAAGAATCCTTAGGAATCAATCCCGACGATTATATCGAAATCGGAAGCTATACCCACCACCCATTTTATCAAAGTTTCAATTTAGAGGTTTCTGACAATTGGGCAAACAGCATGGTGTACAACGTTCCTTTAGAGGAAATGAATAAAATCGCTGAAAATGCCATTAACAACAACTATTCAATCGCTTGGGCAGCCGATGTGAGTGAAAAAGGATTCAGTTTTAAAAACGGAGTCGCAATCGTCCCGGAAAAACCTTGGGTAGATATGACCAAAATGGAAGCAGATTCCGCTTTCACTAAACCGCAACCTGAAATGAACATCACCCAGGAAATGCGTCAAACTGCTTTTGATAGACTTTCCACCACCGACGACCACGGAATGCACATCATCGGAATGGCGAAAGACCAAGCCGGAACTCCCTACTACATTGTAAAAAATAGTTGGGGCAACGAAGGAAACGATTGCGATGGTTATTTCTATTGCTCCATCCCTTACTTCAAATACAAAACCACTTCAATACTAATCAATAAAAAAGCAATCCCTAAGGATATCGCTAAAAAAATGGGATTGAGTATTTAGTTAAGTAAACTTTAAAAATAAAAATATTAAACTGGTTAGTGTCACTACCCAGTTGAGTTGGTTAGTACCACTACCCAACTGCTTTTTATTTGTATAGGGTAGGGCGAACACCAAGGCTAGCCCCTACAAATACAACTGTATTCAATGTGGTGGTGTTTTGTGATTGTAAGTCAATAAATTTTAATAAATAATGTATTCTCATTGTTCGGGTTTAGAAAATTATTTTCAACTTTTTTCGCCCTTTATGCGATAAATAGTCCACTTATTATACGTCACACGGAAAAATAGCGTGACAGAAAAATATTACACTAACCTTTAACTACTTACAAACTATTTTCAACTTTTTTTCGAACAAAGTGCGATAAATCCTCGGGTTACGACAATAGTATACTAAAATTCAATATTATGTTCAACATTAATCCGTTCAATTCCATAAAAAGCTCTAGAACCACCACATTAAAACTTCTAAACTGGGGTAAAAAGGCTTGTAAATCCAATGTACGATTAGTGTACGATTAGTGTACGCGTAATCGACTAACAATCAATCATTTATCCAACCGTACACCGTACACAAGCAAAAAAAATTATTTTCATAACTTGGTCATTATCAATATTACCAAAACGCCGTAGGTACGACCAATTGGTAGAGACGCGATCGTCTCATTATATATGCAACCTTATACTGACAATAATAATTGAAAAATCGTAACCTTAGGTTACGAAAAAGTTACGGTTAGGTTACGCTTAAAATACTATAAATCAATTACTTACATCATCGTAACCCGTAACCTACTAAAAAAAAATCGCATATTGTAACTTGCTCATTATCAATAAAACCAAAGTCCCATAGGGACGACCTAATGGTAGAAAATCAAAAACCATATACCAATAAGCTCCGGAGGAGCGACCTTATATATTGGATTAGAAAAGACATAAAACTAAATTAAAATTACCTTAAATTTAGTGTACAATTACAGAACGGCTACAGAACGCTTAACCATCTATAAATAAACAAATTAACCCATCGTTCTCCGTTCTGTAACAAAAAAAATCGCATATCATAACTTGTTAATAATCAATAAAACCAAAGTCCCGTAGGGACGACCATATGGTAGATAATCAAAAACTGATTTCCAACAAGCGCCGTAGGTGCGACCATATGGTAGTCAGAAATAATTGTTTAGTCGGTAGTAAACTCCCCGCCTTAAAAAAGGAGGGGTGGCTCAAGAATGAATAATTAAATTCATTCTTGAGACGGGGTGGTTGTATTATTTTTTGCAAAAACTAAATAACCCTTGTAGAGACGAAAAATCTTTCGTCTAATCGTAGGTGCGACCTTATAATAGAAATCAAAATCCTTGAAATCAGTGTAATCCTTGTCAGCTGTTGCCTGCCAACCTTTGGTTGGGCTGATGTTTAATCCGTGATTCAGAAACGCTCATGAACTCACACAATTTAGGTTACACTTAGGTTAGACTTAAGTTACAGTTAGGTTACACTTAAATTGCTATAAATTAATTAGTTATCTAAAATGTAACCTGTAACCTGATAAAAAAAATCATACTTCGTAACTCGCTAATAATCAACAATAGTTCAGTAGGGACGACCTAATGGTAGAAAAGAAACGTAAAACACATTTTATTAATTACTTTACCCTTTTATAAAAGACAAATCCGTTCTTTTCATATAGTTTGGTAATCATCGTGTCTTGGAGGACTTCCCTTTCATAATTGATTTTAGATACTTAATGAAATAATTTTTCATTTAAAATATAATACAAATATATAATAATGAATGTATTACACTCATAAAAATTAAATTAACCAACTGCAAAACAATGCAATTATTTGGATATTAATATCAAATAATATAAATTCGAAATGTAATTACATAAATATTATGATTAGAACGCTTATTTTATTACTAACTCTGTCATTATCAGCTTTTAACATTTACGGTCAGAATGGATGTGGTACCCCTGATTCCTACACACCTATTTTGCACAAAACCGATAACTATACTATTCCAAGGGATACGGTTGTAAATTTGATGAAAAAAACGATATTGAGTTCCGGTATAAAAGTTGGTGATACACTTTTCGTAGCTTATGAAGTAGATGCGCTGTTCTTTTCTAAATTCACTGATTCTACATCTTGTTATAAGTATGTAGCACGATTGGTGCACAATATTGATAGTATTTACAAAACAGAAATCGGAATTAGAGTGGCTATTTCTTACTTTGGAATCCAAAAAAAGAAGAATTTTTATGGCCAAGTTAATAATGCGACAAGTTCTTTAGCTTGTGATAGTTTCCGTCATTACTGGAATACTCATCGTAAAAGTATCAAACGCACTACCGCTCAATTGATCACATGGGCAGGTAATGGTGGTGGCGGTTATGGCATGCAGGCCTCCTTGAATAATATGTTTGCCTATAGCGTTGTAGGTTTAACAGCAAATAATGACTTTTCATATACTAGTTATGATGTTTATATCATGGCACACGAATTAGGTCATAATTGTGGAGCTCAACATACACATTCTTGTGCTTATGGTGTAGCAGTTGACTCATGTGTAGGAGGATGTTTCACAGGACCAACTAAACTAAGTAAAGGTTCTATTATGTCCTATTGTTTACAAATAGGTCCTAAAAGCCCAAATCTCTCTTATCTACTTTCACGTGCTTACCAAGTTGGAATTGCAGAAAATCGTGAGGCAATAACAAATTTCGCAAAAGTTATATCCCTTGGATCAGGTAAAATCAATGTAATCTCTACTCGACCAATCACCAAGACTAATGTTTTTGATTTGAATGGACGTATGATTAATTCCATTTCAAATGGCGGAATCGAATTTGCAATTCAAATTCCATCTGGTATTTACATCTTGGAATTATCATCTGGGGATTATGTACAGAGAGTCAAAATAGTTGTGTTGTAGGATTTCAAAAGAAATTAGGTTGCAACCTTCTGGTAACTAGTAGGTAAAACACATTTTATTAATTACTTAACCCTTTTATAAAAGACAAATCCGTTCTTTTCATAAAGCTTGGTAATCATCGTGTCTTGGAGGACTTCCCTTTCGTAATTGATTTTAGACACATAATAGATTTGTTTATCGGTCTTTATTTTACCCGATTTAATCAGGTCTGAGTTTAGCTCAGCGGAGTCTAGTGGAAGCGGTTTTTGGGCGTAATACAAATGCGCATAGGACTTAAACCCTAATGGTTCAATAAGCACAGGTTGTCCTTGATACTTTTGGTAAAACTCAATCGCAGCACGTTGAGAGTATCCCTCAATATTGGGTACGTAATTGTACATAATGAGCTGAGCACAAATGAGCGTCCCAATAAACAACAATGCAAATCCGAGTACTTGAAACTTGACTTTCAATAAAAAAACGGTGCTAAAAATACAAATTAATAGGAATAATACGCCTGTTAAGGATAATAAAGGATTCCAATACATATTCGCCGTCAAATTAGCTTGAGCAAACGTATCCTTTATTTTTGGTAATATTTGAGGCTTATATTCATTTAAAAACGGAACGGCAAATAAGATAACAGACAAGGCTATTCCTATAATTAAAAGCACAAATAAATGAATATATCTGACTTTAAATTTCCCAGTAAAAAGGAGCTTTTCAAAATAATAAGCACATAAAAAGCTCAGCGGAAACCAACAAAGGGAGGAGTAATGCACGATTTTTGTTTTAACAATACTAAACAAAACCAAGACTACAAAAAACAAGACAATATTGAAGGTCTTAAATATCAAATATTTATTATCGTCTTGAAAGTCCTTTTTAAGACTGGATAAAAAGAAAATACTGGCTGGGAAGCATCCTATTAATAAGACAATAATATGATAATAAAATGGTCCTCCGTGACCGGCGTCCTGCGTATTGAATAATCGGATTTGATATTCAATAAAACTTTGAATAAACCAGGTTCCGTTTTGGAGCGTTTCTGGTAAAAACCACGCGGATATCACCAATAATCCAATAAAAATGGATAGCAAGACTTCAAAAAAACTAAGGAAACACCTAAACTGGGTATAAATCCCTACAATTAGGATGGTCAAAACGGATATCAAAATGGCCACTGGACCCTTTGTTAAGACGGCTAATCCGATTAATATTGCTCCGGAAAGTGTCCAAATAATCCGCCTAATATTGGTGCGGTTATCCGGATTTAATAATTTGCTGTATTGATATAATCCTGCAAAAATAAATAGGTTGAAAATCGGGTCAATAATACCGGATTTAAAATAAATAGTCGGCAAAAGTGTCCCTAAATAAACGATTGCCCAAATAAATCCAAGTCGGATATCCTTTATTTTACTTCCTATATTAAAAAGGAGGCAAATGGTAATGATTCCTGCCAAAGCGTTTGGTAGACGAGCAGCATAGTCTCCTACGCCAAATAGTTGCATACAAAGGGCTTGCATCCAAATAAAAAGTGGAGGCTTTTCCCAAAAGGGTAAAAAATTGATTTGAACTCGGCTGAAATTATGCGTCAATAACATTTCCCTAGCCGCCTCTGCAAAATTGATTTCGTCCCAATCAAATAGATGGACAATATCCAACATTGGCAGGAATAGCGCACTACAAATAGCGATCAGGATTAAATAGTATTTAAGCATTTTTTTTAGAGAGATTAATCAAAGGACTATCCTTTATTTTGACTTGACTTTGATAGAAAAAAATATACACTAGCAAAGAAATGAGCATTCCAATCATTCCGCCCCAAATCACGTCAATTGGGTAATGTTGAAGTAAATATATTCGGCTAAATCCGACCAATCCAGCGGTGATGATGGCAATGAATGTCCATTTTTTAGGATAAAACATCGCAATTAGAAAGCATAATCCATAAATGGACGCAGAATGTCCGGAAGGAAAAGAGTTATTGCTGAAGGGCACAAAATTATCAGGTAATATCAATTGAGGGAATTTCTGGTGAAGTTCCATCCAAGGTCTATGCGCGTTGGTAAAAACATATTGCTTTAAGACTTGGACAAATATCCCGCTAAAAGCATAACTAAGGAGTATGGTCAATCCCTTTTTTAAGCTGATAAAACAAAGGAATGCAACTCCTACAATTACTGAAAAAATTCCATCTCCTAAATAGGTAATGGATTCAAAGAAAACATCTAAAAATGGAGTCCTAAAGCTATTGAAGTATAGAATTAATCCTTCATTTCCAAATATTTGGACAATAACATAAAACGTTAATAATAAGGCGACGCTTATCAATTTAAAATTCAATGTATTTATCCGATTCATAACTTTAAACTAAAAAAGCCCTTTAAACTTGATTTGATTTTAAAGGGCTTTTATTTCAATTTTATAAGGATTATTATTTTCCTTGGAAATTAGCTTTTCTTTTTTCTAAGAATGCGCTAACACCTTCATTAAAATCAGTGGTTTCAAAACAATTTGCAAACTCTATGATTTCTGAAGTAAATCCAGGTTTTTCCGCACTGTAGTATTTATTAACTAATTTCAATATCTGAGAAACCACTAAAGGTGATTTTGAACAGATTTTAGTCAAAATTTCTTTCGCCTTAGCCATAAGTTCTTCAGGTTCTACCACGTGATTAACTATTTTTAGGTCTTTAGCTTCCATTGCGGAAACCATATCAGCAGTTAATAGCAATTCTAAAGCTTTACTGAATCCGATTAATCTAACCAATCTTTGAGTTCCGCCGTATCCAGGTATAACTCCAAGATTGATTTCCGGTTGACCGAATTTAGCATTAGTTGCTGCTATTCTGATGTGACAGCTCATAGCTAATTCACATCCTCCACCGAGTGCGAATCCATTAATTGCAGCGATGATTGGTTTTGCACTGTTTTCAATAGAATCAAATGCGTCATGTCCATTTTCAGCCATTTTTTTAGCTTCTTTTGGATGGAAGTTACTAAACTCTGCAATATCCGCTCCTGCAACAAAAGCCTTATTACCAGAACCTGTAATAATGATTCCCCTAACTTCAGGGTCTGCATTAGCTGATTTAACTGCTTCTCTTAATTCATTGATGGTATCAATGGTTAAAGCATTTAATTTGTCAGGTCTGTTAATAGTGATGATGCAGATTTTCTCTTCAACTAGGTAAAGTAGATTTTGATAGGACATTTTATATTCTAATTATTTTTAAAAAGGACGATTTTGGATTACCCATTCTTTAATATACGTGGCAATTTCCTCCATTGGAGTGCCTGGGGGGAACAATTTACCTGTACCAAGCTCCATTAGGTTTTTCAAATCATGATCTGGGATAATACCTCCACCGGTTAAAAGGACATCATTCATTCCTTTTTCCTTCATAAGATTGAGGATTTTAGGGAAAACAGTATTGTGTGCGCCACTTAAAATGGAAACACCAATAGCATCCACATCTTCTTGTAGAGCAGTGTTGACCACCATTTCAGGAGTCTGACGCAGTCCAGTATAAATGATTTCCATCCCATGATCTCGTAGCGAGGATGCAATTATTTTAGCTCCTCTATCATGACCGTCTAATCCTACTTTTGCAATTAGGACTCTGATTGGACGGTTAGGATTCTTCATGAAGTTTTATGGACAAATCTTTTAGCTACATTTTTACAATGAGCTAAATACGATTGAATATTTTTTAGGGTTGGACAAAAATTCAGTGTAAAATTATTTTTTTTCTGGCTGAGCAGGTTGACCTTGTGCAGGTTGTGCCTGAGGTTGAGCAGGTGCTTCTGTTTGTGGACCAGATTGAGGTTGCTCATTTTTCTTCATAGAACTTACATCATAATCTAAAGCATCAGATACTTTTGATTTTTGACCTGCTCCTGCATTTGCGTTACCACTTCCTAAAAAGTAAGTAACAAATACAAGAACTAATATTCCCGATCCGATGTACCAAGTTGCTTTTTCAAAGAAGTCAGTTCCTTGACGTGCTCCTAAAAATTGTTGAGCAGTTCCACCTAAGACGCCACTTAATCCGCCACCTTTAGGATTTTGAGCCAATATGATGAGTACTAAGAGTACACAAGCAATGACAATTAAAATACAAAGTATGTATAACATTGATCTTTAAATCTTTTTTAATTCTTCAATAAGACTTGCAAAGTAACCGCTTTTTTGTGGAAATTTCAAACGTAATTTTTCATAAATGTCAATTGCCTTGTTATAAAGCCCTTGAGATCTATAAATATTGGCCAAAGTTTCCGTTGCAAGGTCATTATCTTCTGTTGCAGATTGCTGAGCCATTTCATCTGGCTGATAAAACTTTTGATTGGTCTTAGGTCGACTAATTCTAGGCTCATTTTCAATAAATTGATTGATTAATGAATCAGAATCTATTGTTTTACTTCTCCTAGGAGTGAATATTTCATTCTTAGGTAGTGTATCCTTTTCCTTTGGTTTATCTACAATTGGACTATCCTTTATAATAGGGTTTGATTTTTGAGAGAAATCTAGAATATGATTTACTTTTGGTTCATTTTTAGGCATTTCTAATTGACGAGGCCCTGAATTTTGTTCAATTATTGCCAACCAGTCTAAAAATGATAAAGATTTGTTTTGAACATGGTCTTCAACAGGGTTTTCTTGGATAGGTAGGGTATCTATTATTGATTCAGTTTCAACTTCAATACTATCGTATGGGATGTAACTATCATTAGAACCTAGATATTCAAACTCAGATAAAGAATGATGCTCTTCAGTAGGAGTAACAAAGTTTTCTTCTATTTCCAAAGGATGAAATTCTTCGGCTGTTACCATTGGAGTTATTTCAGGATCTATTGATGATGATGTAAGGGAATCTTCTTCTGCAATACCTATAATATCAACATGTTCTTCATCTTTAGTCTCTAATGATGTTAAATATTCGTTAGGCGTAGGTAGGATTTCTTTAACTTCAACTGTCTCAATAATTTGATTATCCAGAGTTCCCTCTAAATCCGTCTCAATTGATGGTTCTTGCACCACAACAACATCTTCTATTGTTGAATTTGCTTGCTTTGGAATGAAGGGGTCAGTATCTATTTTTATTAGCTGGTCAAAATCACTTTTTATAGAGGATTCGTTCATTACCTCTAATAATCGAGATCTATCCCCAGTATAAACAGCTGCATTAAACAGATATTGTTCTAAATAAGGATTTTGTCCATTTGACAACATTTTAGCTATCAATATGTGTCCTGTAGCAAAATAGGGATATTTATCTATTATAGAAGTCATCTGATTCAAATCTGTTTTTGCATCCAGTTGACCTTTATTCTTTATTAAATTAATGATATCCATTTGCTATCTAATAAATTTGAGATTTACCAATCATTAATTGATTTATTAAAGATCTGAAGTACCATCCTGTCATTTATTGACTCTATTAATTGATTTTCTACTTCTTGAAGCGTTTTAGAGGCGTCAAAGTCATCAAAGCTGGACATGGATTCTTCAAAGTTTTTTTCCTTGTCTAACTTATTTCTAAATCTAATTCTAGCAGTTACTGTCAATCTAGTTTTGGTTGCAGCATCATTTGAAATGGCAACTGGACTAGTTACATATGCTGTTATTGTACCTTCATAAACAAGGTCAGAACTATCATTACTTAACCTTAAGGAAGTTTCTCTAATAAGCTTATTTCTTAATTTATCAGTTAGATTTTGGGCTAATAGCGGATTTCTATTAACGGCTTCATTAGTAAACAATTTAACATTGACTGTTTTTGCTTGACCAATGGAGCCTCCTTTGAAGGAATAAACGCCACAAGAGGTCATCAAATAGGTAAAAAAGGCAATAAAAAAGAAATAAATAAGTCTTTTAATTGTCCAAATCATACTCTTTTAATTTTCTATAAAGGGTACGTTCACTGATTCCTAAATCTTCTGCTGCTAATCGTCTTTTTCCGTTGTGCTTGCTAAGTGCTTTAACAATCATTTCCTTTTCTTGCTTAATTAGGCTCAAATTTTCAGATTCATTTTCTACAACTTCACTTTCCACATCAATATGATCTAAGTGATGATTATTATCCTGATTAATAGCAGGACTACTATAAAAATCATCTTGATTGTAATCATTTCCACCATATCCATACGTATAATCAGTAACTGGAATCGAGCCATTATTCACCACCGGTAAATTAGAACTTTGATTGGTTGATGGCGGCAAGGAATAAGTAGTATTAAAGTCATTGTTGTTGGATCCAGTATTGTTTCTGGTTCCACCAGTTGATTTTAAAAACTCAGCAAAAATTAGTTTGATATCTTGGACTTCCTTTTTAATATCCATTAAAAAACGAATCATCCATTCTGGAGAATCTCCATTTGAATTGCTTGTATTACCACTAAATTGAAGTGAACTTCCTGGGATATTTGGCAGGTACTTCCTAATGGCATCAGCGTTCAATAGTCGATTTTGTTCTAAAATAGAAATTTGCTCCACTATGTTTTTCATTTGTCTGATGTTTCCTGGCCAAGGAAATTGCTGCAGGAGAGCCATTCCGTCAAGGGTTAACTCTAAAGGAGGCATTCTGTATTTATCACTTACATCTGATGCAAATTTTGCCCATAGCATAGGAATGTCCTCTTTTCTTTCTCTTAAAGAAGGTAGTTTTATGGTGACTGTTGAAAGTCTGTAATATAAATCCTCTCTAAATTTTCCTTTTTGAGTTTGTTCTAATAAGTCTTTATTGGTTGCGGCAACAATCCTGACATCTGTTTTTTGAACTTTCGAGCTTCCAACTTTTAAGAACTCACCGTTTTCTAATAACCTAAGTAAACGGCTTTGAGTTTCTAAGGGTAGCTCTCCAATTTCATCTAAGAAAATGGTACCTCCGTTAACTGTTTCAAAATATCCTTTCCTTGAGTCCACTGCTGAAGTAAAAGCTCCTTTTTCATGCCCAAACAACTCAGAATCAATGGTTCCTTCGGGTAAAGCTCCGCAATTAATGGCTATAAAATTGTTATGCTTCCTTTTTGATGTAGAATGAATGATTTTACTAAAAACCTCCTTCCCTACCCCGGATTCCCCAATAACTAGTACGTTCATTTCCGTTGGAGCCACCTTAACAGAAACCTCTAATGCTCTATTGAGTAAAGGAGAGTTTCCAACAATCCCAAACCTATTTTTTAATGATTGTAGGGACTCAAACTCGTCATTTTTTGCTAGTACTGCCAAAACTTAAATCAGTTGTTAATTATAGGTGAAGGAACAATTTGTCCCATTAATGTTGCATTGTTGCAATCTAAGACTTTGACATAGATATATTGACCTGCTTGAGAATCTTCTTTAGGGAAGACAATCATTTTATTTTGGTCATTACGTCCTTTATTAAAATCTGCTGATTTTTTGGAACGTCCTTCAACTAAGACTTCAAATGTCTTACCTATATCCTTTTGATTACTTTCCAAAGAATGTTGACGTTGTAGTTCTTGGATTTCATTTAATCGTCTTAATTTAACTTCAGGTGATATGTCATCTAATAATTTTTTAGCCGCTGGAGTACCTGGTCTTTCTGAATAAGCAAAAGAATAAGCATAGTCATATTTGACTAGTTCCATTATGCTAAGTGTATCCTGATGTTCTTCCTCTGTTTCAGTACAAAATCCTGCGATGATGTCTGATGATATGGCTAAGTCTGGAACATAACTTTTCATCATGTTAATTCTATCTAAATACCATTCACGGGTATAAGTACGGTTCATCAATTCTAATACTCTAGAATTACCTGATTGAACAGGTAAATGAATGTAATTACAGATATTTTTGGTTTCAACCATAGCAATCATCACCTCTTCTGTAATATCTTTAGGATGGGAAGTTGAAAATCTAACTCTCAATAAAGGACTCACATTTGCTACCAATCTAAGTAATTTGGCAAAGGAAATGACTTCATCGTTTTCATCTTCCTTATTTGATGTATATTTATAGGAATCTACATTTTGACCTAAAAGAGTAACTTCTCTGTATCCTCTATTAAATAAGTCTTGAGCTTCCGCAACAATGCTTTTTGGGTCTCTTGAACGCTCCCTTCCTCTTGTAAAAGGAACAACACAAAAGGAACACATATTATCACAACCACGCATAATGGTAATAAATGCAGATATTCCGGTGGAGTCCAACCTTACAGGACTTATGTCTGCATATGTTTCTTCCCTACTTAAAAATACATTTACTGCTTTATGTCCTTCATAGACTTCTGAAATTAAATTAGGGAGATCGCGATAGGAATCTGGTCCTGCTACAATATCGACCATTTTTTCCTCCTCTAATAATTGTTTTTTAAGTCTTTCTGCCATGCATCCTAAAACTCCGATTGTTAAGGATGGTTTTGCTTTTTTTAGATGCGTAAAATTTCTTAAACGTCCTCTGATTTTTTGCTCTGCATTATCTCTAATGGCGCAGGTATTGATAAAAATGGCATCAGCATCTTCCATGATGTTGGTTGTTTCATATCCATTATCTGACATGATGGAAGCAACTATTTCACTATCACTAAAATTCATTTGACATCCATAGCTCTCTAAATAAAGCTTTTTAGATGGGATATTTTTTGGCTTGGCAAAAGGCATCATAAGTGCCTCTCCTTGCTTTGAATCGTCGATATATTTACCGCTAATTTCTTCTTGCATAAAATTATTATACAAAGTTAAATCAATTAAAGTGACATAATGGCAGAGTCCATTAAATATATTTTGAAGATTCTACGGGACGTTTATTTACAGAAGTTTTTTAACATAACTTCTGCATCCTTATTACCTAATTCTTTGGCTATAATAAAGTCCTCACAAAACGGAAGTTTTAATCTCCCTTTTACTTTGCCTCGATTTAAATAATATTCTGCCTGTTTAGGATTCATATTAATAGCGGCATCAAAAGATTTTAATGCTTCTTGATAATTCCCTAACTTTCCAAGCATTAATCCTAATTTAAATTGACACTCATCACATCCATTATTGTTTTTTAGGGACATTAGATAGGCATCAAATGCCTTTTTCCAATCAGATAGGTATTCATAACAATTTCCTAAGTTGAAATATCCTAAATAATCATCTGGATTATGCTTTAAAAATATAAGGTAATCATCTACACCATTTTGAGGAAACCTAAAAGTCATCCAAGCATAGCCTCTTAGGCTATATGCTTTATATAATTGAGGATTTAATTCTATGGCTTTGCTCAGATATTGAATAGCCTCTTTGTAGTATTTTGCTCTGCTAAAGGTATATCCTATTTCCATGTATTGATTTGCAGATAGGTTGGGATTATCTTCCAGGCATTTTTTGTAGTAAACTGCAGCTGAATCATAATTTTCTAACTTAAAGAAGGATTCCGCCTTTTCTAAGTTTGATTGACTTGGATTTACAATATCATTTTTAATCAGTTTGGAGGACGCTTTGCAACTCAATAAACTTAAGAATAAAATAAAAAAACAAATCCTCATTACTTTATTTCTATTTGTTGAAGATGGTCTGGAATTAAGTTTTCTATTCTGTAATGGGCTGTATCTGTCATGAACACTTGTTCAAAAGGTAGGGATTCTATGCAGAGGAATAAATTTTTCAATCTGAACTCATCTAGTCTTTCAGCCACATCATCTAAACACAAAATTGAACGCTTATTGGTTCTATTTAAAATGTAAGTGGCAGCTGATAATTTGATTGCAAAAATAAGGGATTTAATTTGTCCTTGACTGGCAATTTTTTTTGCCTCCTGCCCATAAATTGTAATCAGTATATCATCTTTATGGATACCCTGAGTGGTTCTTTCCAAAATGATATCTTTTTTAATTTGATTTTCTAAAATATTTAAAAAAGTATCAATTAAGAGGGGGGATTGATAGGTAATTGCAACTTGTTCTTCCGTTTGAGAAATCGATAAATAAACACTTTGGAAAAGTGGAATAAAATCATTTAAAAATTGATTTCTTTTACTAAATAATTGAGTGCCAACTTCATCTAACTGAACATTATAAACTGCAATTAAATCAGATTTGAAATGAATACCTTCTGTATTCAATCTTTTTAATTCTGCATTCCTTTGTTGAATAATAGATAAATAAATATTTAATTGAGTTAAATAATCTTTATCTACTAAACAGATTATCGAATCCATCCAATTACGTCTGTCCTCCGATCCACCAGAAATCAATTCCCAATCTTTAGGCGCGATCATTATTATTGGGAATCGACCGTAATGGTCTGACAGTTTTTTATACACGTTACCATTAACTTTCAAATTTTTTCTTTTACCAATCATAAGTCCACAAAAAACTTCAAAAGTGGCACCTGAATTGTCTTTTATTACTAGGAAAGCATTTAAAAAGTCCTCTCCTAGTTTAATTAATTGATTATCAATAGAGGTAAAGTAACTTTTACCTGTACAAAGTAGGTAAATTGCATCTAAGATAGACGTCTTCCCCGCACCATTTTTCCCAAAAAAAGAAACATATTTATCATTGAAAGTTGCTGACCATTGCGCATGGTTTTTAAAATTGGTAAGTCTTATAGATTCAATGAACATAGCTACAAAGTTAGCATCATTCCTCATTTGAGATTATTTAGGAGTAATTTTGGTTTAAGAATATAAAATATCAGTATATAAAAGTAATGGAAATAAAACGTCCTTCAGACTCTTTAGTAATAATGAACGAATTGGTTATGCCCAATGACACCAATATTTTAAACAACTTAATGGGTGGAAGATTACTACACTGGATGGATATTGCAGCAGCATTGTCCTCTTCTAAACATTCCAAATCACTTTGTGTTACAGCAGCGGTTGACAAGGTTTCATTTAACCAACCAATTAAACATGGGGACGTAGTTACTATACAAGCTAGAGTAGTAAGGGCTTTCAATACCTCAATGGAGGTATTTATTGAAGTTTGGGCTCAGAATCTTGCACAAGATGTCAAAGTAAAATCAAATGAAGCATTTTACACTTTTGTTGCTTTGGATAAAAATCATAAACCAACATCTGTTCCACAAATTCAACCACTTAGCGAGGAGGATCAAAATCTTTATGATTACGCACTATTAAGAAAGCAACTAAAATTACTGATTGCTGGTAAAACTAAACTAATTGAGACGCCAGAACTTAAAAGTCAAATGGAAAAATGGCTAAATGGGGAAGAAAAGGTCCTCAAAGAATTGTAAAAAATTTTTAGATAAAAGAGATAAAATGGTATCTTTGTAGTCCAAAATTTATTAAATGGCGCTCTTAGCTCAGTCGGTTAGAGCATCGGTTTGTGGTTCCGAGGGTCATGGGTTCGAGACCCATAGAGCGCCCACTTTAATAATTAAAACTTATCAAGTCTAACTTGCGACCAATCCTTAACTGGCAATTGACAAGTTTTATCTTTACAGACATAGATTCCTTCTTTGGATTTACCATCTAATTGAGACAAGTTAGAATCACCAATAAATTTCAGTACTATTTTATTTGGGAAGTAATTCTCATTTATTCTTTTTAATTCATAATCAAACTGAAATTCAGGTAAATTTATTGTTATTTCATAAAATGGATTTATTTGAAGCATAATTACTTTAGCCCAATGACTAAAAAAGGAACCATATTGACCTACTTGCTGAATAACCCTACTTGTCATTGCCTTACTTTTTTGAATAAAATCATCGTCACTAAAATATTTACCTAATAGGAAGAACTGTAATGCCAATACTCCATTGGATGATGGAGTTACATTGTCCTGTATATCAATTTTTTTGGTAAATACATCCGTTTGACTTTTGTCTGAATAAAAATAAAATCCATCCTGCTGATCAAAATTTTCCATTATAGAAAGAAGTAACCACTTAGCTTCTATCAGATATTTTTCATTAAAAGTGACTTCATATAATCCAGTCAAGCTTTGAATACAATAAGCGTAATCATCTAAATAACCCATAATGGTCTTATTTCCTTTTTCAGGAAGCAATCTATAAAGACGATCATCCTTTTTATAATTATTAAGGATAAAATCCATCATTTGCTTTGCAAAATCTAGCTGACTTGAACTCTTAGACGATTTATAATATTGAACAAATCCATCTAGAAGTAAGCAATTCCAAGAAAGCAGTATCTTCTTATCGATGGTGGGTTTTATTCTACCATTACGGATAGCTAATAATTTTTCGTTGACATTATTCCTGGTCAAATTAAAATCTGGCTCATCCATTTTAAACTCGTTCATATATTCCAGATCTGTCCTTGGACACATTAATATATTGTTACCTTTTTCCCATAAGCTTTCCTTATCAATACTATAGTAGTTTAAAACAAATTCATACTCCTGAGGGGATAAGATGGACTGTATTTTTTCAGCAGTCCAAACATAAAATTTACCTTCCTCTCCTTCAGAGTCTGCATCCATAGAACTATAAAATAAACCACTTGGGCTAATCAATTCATCTTTTAGAAATTTAACTATTCCATCACTTATAGATAATCCAAACTCGAATTGATTATTGATGGTATAGCTGAGTGCATATAACTTTAATAACTGAGCGTTATCATAAAGCATTTTTTCAAAATGAGGTACTTTCCAAGCCTTGTCAACAGCATATCTGCTAAAACCACCTCCTATTTGATCATAGATTCCACCTAATGCCATTTTTTTAAGCGTTAAAAAAGTGTGCTCAATTGCCTTAGGCTGATTGTAAAAGTAATGATAGTCTATAAGAAAAAAGTAGATATCTGGCATAGGAAATTTAGGTGCGGTACCTTTTCCGCCATTTGTCAAATCAAATTGTTCAGAAGAGGTGATGTAACAATTGAGAATTGCTTCATTTTCTAATGCACCTTCCGAAGGGTTATATTGGGTTTTATTACTTTCTACCACTGCAGAAGTTAATTTTTCAGCAAATTCTAAATATTTTTGAGGTTTTGTTTTATAACCAGAATGTATTTCGTGCAATAATCCTTTCCAAGAAGTAGGCGGGAAATAAGTACCTGCATAAATTGGTCTTCCGTCGGGAAGACAAAATACATTAAGTGGCCAACCTCCTCTTTGAATCATTATTGTACAGGCTTCCATAAATACATGATCTATATCAGGACGTTCTTCTCTATCTACTTTGATATTAATATAATCACGGTTCATTACATCTGCAATTTCCTGATTTTCGAAACATTCATGATTCATTACATGACACCAATGACAAGAGGCATATCCTATGCTTACGATAACTATTTTATTTTCTTCCTTAGCTTTATTCCAAGCCAAATCTGAATATGGATACCAATCTACTGGGTTATTTGAATGTTGTAACAAATAGGAGGAGGACTCCTCTGCTAAATGATTGCTATTTTTAGAGTTTGAGCTCGACATTTCTTTCATTAAAAAAATGAAAGTTAATTATTCGAAACTAAACAAAGGAAATTATCTAGTAATAAAATAATAAATGCCAAATGTAACTAATGCCCAAAGGAAATAGCTAAGCAACATATTAGCCCAAACTTTATATTTATTGGACTCAATATGAAGAGCTATTAATGTTCCTACTGGTACTTGGAGCAAAATTGGAGTTAACAGAGCTATTCCAAAGACACCAAATTTCACCTTAAAGAACACAATCATTTTATTAAATCGGGTGAACTTTCTCTTATATTTAAGTGGCTTGGTGGGCATAAATACCTTTAATGCCATCCTAGCAAATGTAAATGTAATAGTTCCCAGCATTCCACCAGCAGTCATTAATAATACAGAAGGAATGAATCCCAATCTAAGAGGCATCAACGCTATAGAAGCCGCCAAAAACTTGAATCCTGATAAAAGGAATATTAAAAAGACAATTAAAATTTTACCCATTTAGTCCTTCAATAACTTGAATATAGAATACTTATTGTATTTTAGACCCACATAAGTTTGAGGAATTAGTCCAAATTTACGCCAAAAAAACTCAAATCCCTTATCCATCAAGCCGCAAAAATCAATAAAATGTAAGTTTTTACTGTATATCAATTCTATAGCACTAAATAAAATTAAATGTAAGGGATTACTCTTCCTAAATTCTTTGGTTGATAATGTTACTAAAAAATATATTCTATTTTTAAATTCAGCAAAAACACCAAAAGCTTCAAGTTTATCGGATTTGGATATTGAAAATGTATGTAAATAACCCATCATTTCTAAATAAGTCAACATTTTACTAAGTTGAATCAATTCCTTATCACCATACATATTGGAATTATCCTTCAGAAATCCAATTATTTGGTCAATAGAAACCTCATTCTCTCTGACTTCCAACCCTTCTAATTTAGCTTTTTGAATGAATCGATAAGTTTCTGGATGGAAACTTTGTAGCGTATTTTCAATTTTTTCTTGATTTGGAAGTATAAATGTAGTTTTATGTATCAATTGGAATCCTTGCCAATTAAACGGAAGTAAATAATCATTTTCAGGCACTAAATTGATGTTCAACAACCAAATAGATTTGGGTATAGCCTTAATGATTACTTCTAAAACATCTTTTTTGAACTTGTAAAATTGAAAAATATTCAAATTTGGTGGAGGTAGGATAATTGGTCCAGAATATTTTGCAATGACTGGTTGCAAATAATAGGTCAATCCAAATTTTGATTTGATAAAATAAGGAAAAACTGCTACCAAATCGTCCTCCAAATAAACTTTAATTAGTTGAATACTAGCATCTATAGCTAATAAGACACCACTTAGGTGAAAAACAGAACCATTACAAGCAGGATTTAAAACAAATTGATCATATTCTAAAAAATCAGAATCAACTAATTTACTTATTTGTACCTTGAGTAGCGATTGTTCTATTCTACGATTTTGCTCCATCCTTTCCATTCTTCAAAGTCTGACATTATACCGTTATGAATTAGGATATCTAAACATCCTCCATATTTTAGAAGGGTTAATTTTAAGTCATTAATTTTTGAAATTGTTTCTTCAGGACTTAATTTAAGATAACTCAAAAATGTTCTATCCATAGCAATTGACGGATTAATGATAAGGTCCGTTACTTTGTTCTCTTTGCAATTGAACCAGTTAAAAGGATAGGCTATTCCATGTTTAAACCCAATTTTGGAATAGTAAACTGATGTAAAGTCACATTCCATACCTGCTAGAATTAGGAATTTAAAGGTATCAGGCAATTTGTACTTTAAAAAGTGCATTCTAGAAATGGTTACCTTTTTTTGTATAAGTTGTTCTAATAATTCTTTTTCGGCAATTATTTTAGTTGGGTTTAGAAACGAGTTATAAGATGGATGAATCCCAATATTCTTATTTGGATTAGCGCTAACTTTTTGAATTAATTTGTCATAAGACAAATTAGATTTTAAAGGGTAGTATCCATCTACTTGTGGTGCGGAGTCCATCAAAAAGAAAATATTCGTGATTTGCGCATGCTTAATAATCTTATCCCAAGCTTCATCATACGGATCTATTTTAGATAACAAATATTTATATCTTTGAGTTAGTCTATTGAAATTAAGGGTGAAGACATCCTTAAATACTCCAAATAGATTTAAGTACAGTGGTAAACCCTTAAAGACGAAGGGCCTATCCACATCTAAAGAATAAGTTAAAGAATTAGAAACTTTGATGTCCGGTAAAATATAATTATGCTTCTTACATAAATCGTAAAGATCATAGGCCAATTGATGTAATAGAGGAACTAAGTCTTCAGAATTATCCTCTTCATATCGGTGATGTGAATCTAGGTTGATAGAAGAATAGTTTTCAATTTCAGTTAATTTGATGAAACACTTCATAAAAATATCCTCCTCAAAAAAGTCATTTTTAGCTTGAATGTTTTGAGGAACTATTAAAACCTCGGAGTTCATCCAAGGATGAAAAGGAACCCGAATATGTTCAACTTCAAAAGTTTCTTCTTCTGGTAGATAAAGAACAACCGATGCAAGTGGGAATTCAAAAAGAAGTTTTTTTAATTGCGTTGAATAGCAAATTCTATAATCTACCTTCAGGATAACCTTAAATAAGATTTCAATAATATAGTTTGCCCTTGGACAATCCTCTTTAATGACAATAATAATCATAACTTAAATAGGGATTCCGCTACATCTAAATCTTCCTTAGTAGTTAATTTGATATTGTTAGGTTCACCTGGCACAAACTGCAATTTGAATCCGCTTTTCTCATAAACAGAGGCATCATCAGTTAATTCGGGACTAAATTCTAGCTGATTATATGCCATAATTAAATTGTTAAACTCAAAAACTTGTGGGGTTTGAATAAAAATAAAGTCTTCTCTATTAACAGTTGTAAAACTATTCTCTTCCACATCTAGCCTTATCCTCATGGATTGATTGGATTTGATGTAAGGAATAGAGGAAGAGTATACCTCTGCCTCATTAAATAAAAAATTGATCAACTTTGTGCTAATAATAGGTCTTACAGCATCATGAATTGCAACTACCGAATTATTCAAAGATTCAATTTCGAAATTGTTTTTTATATAATGCAGTCCAATTTTTACCGAGTCAAATCGCTCCTTGCCTCCAGATATACATAGTATTTTATCTACTAATTTGTATTCTGTTAAAAGAGCTTTGGTATAATTGATATAATCAGGATTAGTTACTAAAACAATTTTAAAATCCGAATCTGCCTTAATGAACTTAAAAATGGTCTGAATAACAACTGGTTTTCCCTTTAGATTATGAAATTGCTTTGGCAGATGATTGTTAAACCTAGTCCCTTGACCACCGGCAACAATAATTACGAATTTTGATATGGATTGATTTGGCATTGTGTGACAAAATTAGGTATCCAATAGGTAGATACAAAAAAAATCCCTTTAGAAATAATCTAAAGGGATTTTAATATATTAACTAATAGAATATTATTTCTCTATTACAACAAAAGAACCTTTATGCCCTGGGATTGCACCTTTGACAAGAATTAAGTTTTTTTCGTTATCAACTTTAACAACCAAAAGATTTTGAACTTTAACTCTTGCGTGTCCTGTTTGACCTGCCATTCTCATACCAGGGAATACACGACTTGGCCAAGAGGAAGCTCCCATGGAACCTGGAGCTCTTAATCTGTTATGTTGACCATGTGTTTGTCCACCAACTCCAGCAAAGTTGTGACGTTTTACAACTCCTTGGAATCCTTTACCAATCGAGGTACCAATTACGTCAACAAATTCTCCTTCTTGGAATAAATCCGCTTTTACTTCCTCACCTAAAGACAATTGTTTGTCAAAAGATTTAAACTCAACCACCTTTCTTTTGGAAGTGGTTCCTGCCTTAGCAAAGTGACCAATTAATGGTTTGGTTGTATTTTTATCTCTTTTGTCTCCAAAAGATAACTGAATTGCAGAATATCCATCAATTTCTGGGACTTTAACTTGAGTAACTATACAAGGTCCTGCCTCTATAACGGTAACTGGTAAGTATTTACCATCAGCGTCAAAGATGGTTGTCATCCCTATTTTTTTTCCTATAATACCTGACATAACTTTAATTTAGACTTTAATTTCAACATCTACTCCACTTGGCAATTCTAACTTCATCAAAGCATCAACTGTTTTGGTAGAAGTACTATAAATATCAATGAGCCTTTTGTGAGAACAAAGTTCAAACTGCTCACGAGCGGTTTTGTTTACGTGCGGAGAACGTAAAACAGTGTAAATTTTCTTTTCTGTTGGTAAAGGAATTGGTCCACTTACTACAGCACCGGTTTGTTTAACCGTTTTCACAATTTTCTCAGCAGATTTATCTACTAAACTGTGATCATAAGACTTTAATTTAATTCTTATTTTTTGACTCATTATGTTTATGTGGGGTCTTTTCCACCACTTTATTGGTATTTAAACTGATTATAATATTAGTTAGCTCTTTCTTTACCTTTTGATTTTGCTAAAACAGCTTCTGCAATACTATTAGGGGTTGCATCATAATGTGAAAACGTTACAGATGCAGAACCACGTCCTGATGTAATAGTTCTCAATTGAGTTACATATCCAAATAATTCTGATAAAGGTACTTTAGCTCTTACAATTTGTGCAGTTCCTTTAGTATCGATTCCTTCCATTTGACCACGTCTTCTGTTAAGGTCTCCCATAACATCCCCCATGTTTTCTTCAGGACAAGTTACCTCAACACTCATGATTGGCTCTAAAAGCACAGGTTTAGTAGACCTTGCACATTCTTTATAACCGATTTTGGCAGCTAACTCAAAAGATAATGAATCTGAATCGACCGCATGGAATGATCCATCAAACAATCTTACTCTCATAGAATCCATTGGATAACCAGCTAAGATTCCATTTTTCATTGATTGTTCGAATCCTTTTTGGATTGCAGGTATGAATTCTCTTGGAATTGATCCCCCTACTATTTCATTTATAAATTGTAATCCAACAAATTTTGTACCGTCAGCATTATCGTTGGCAGGACCCAATTCAAACTGGATATCTGCAAATTTTCCTTTACCACCTGATTGTTTTTTGTAAACCTCACGGTGTGTAACACTATTTGTTAAAGCCTCTTTATATGCTACTTGAGGAGCACCTTGGTTACATTCTACTTTAAACTCTCTTTTAAGACGGTCTAGGATAATCTCTAAGTGAAGCTCACCCATTCCGCTTATAACCGTTTGACCTGTTTCCTCGTCAGTATGTACTCTAAAAGTAGGATCTTCTTCCGCTAATTTAGCCAAAGACATACCTAATCTATCTACATCTGCTTGAGTTTTAGGCTCAATAGCCAAACCAATTACTGGTTCAGGGAAAGTCATAGATTCTAAAATAATAGGATGTTTCTCATCGCATAGAGTATCACCTGTTTTGATATCTTTAAAACCTACACCTGCACCAATATCTCCTGCAGTGATGGAATCAATTGGATTTTGTTTGTTTGCATGCATTTGGAAAATCCTTGAAATCCTCTCTTTTTTACCAGTTCTTGTATTTAAAATATAAGAACCTGCATCTAAGTGACCAGAATAAACACGGAAAAACGCTAAACGTCCTACAAATGGGTCAGTAGCAATTTTAAACGCCAAAGCTGCGAATGGAGCGTTATGCTCAGGAAGTCTTGTTTCTTCTTCTTCAGTATCTGGATTGATACCTACAATTGCAGGCATATCTAAAGGAGAAGGTAAAAACTCACAAACGCAATCAAGCATTGTTTGAACACCTTTATTTTTGAAAGCAGAACCACATAAAATAGGAGTCAATTTCATTGCAATTGTTCCAGTTCTGATGGCTGCTTTAATTTCTTCTACTGTAATAGAATTTGGATCTTCGAAGAATTTTTCCAATAATTTATCATCAAATTCAGCTAATTTTTCAACTAATAATTGACGTTTTTCAATTACTTCGTCAGCAATGTCTGCTGGAATAGGAATAACCTCAAATTTCATTCCTTTAGATTCCTCATCCCAAATAATAGCCTGATTAGAAATCAAATCTACCACTCCACGGAAGCCGTCTTCTGCTCCAATTGGGACTTGCAAAGCAACAGGATTACCACCTAATCTTTTTTCGATGTCGTTAACAACATTGAAAAAATCGGCTCCAGAACGGTCCATTTTATTAACGAATCCCATTCTTGGAACATGGTATTTATCCATTTGTCTCCAAACAGTTTCAGATTGAGGTTCAACCCCATCAACAGCTGAGAAAAGTGCAACAGCACCATCTAAAACTCTTAATGAACGCTCAACTTCTACTGTAAAGTCAACGTGACCTGGAGTGTCAATAATATTTACAGCAAAAGTTTTACCTAAATATTTATTGGTCCACTCGCATTTTGTTGCTGCACTAGTGATTGTGATTCCTCTTTCTTGTTCTTGTACCATCCAGTCCATGGTTGCTGCACCTTCGTGCACCTCACCGATTTTATGGTTGATACCTGTATAATAAAGGATACGCTCTGTTGTGGTTGTTTTACCAGCATCAATATGAGCAGAAATCCCAATATTTCTAACTAACGATAAGTCTTTATTGTCCATTGTAGTTTTTACAAAAAGTGATTTTATATATTGGAATTAAATTCTGAAATGTGAAAATGCTTTATTTGCTTCGGCCATTTTATGAGTATCCTCTTTTTTCTTAACAGCGGCACCTTCATTATTTGAAGCAGCAAGAACCTCAGCAGCTAATTTTTCAGCCATAGTTCTTCCGTTTCTTCTTCTAGTGTATAGGATTAACCAACGCATTCCTAAAGCCATTTTTCTAGCCGGACGTACCTCAGAAGGAATTTGGAAAGTTGCCCCTCCAACTCTTCTTGCAGAAACCTCTACTTGAGGCGTTACATTAGTTAAAGCTCTTTTAAATACATCTACTCCTAATTCGTTGGTTTTCTTTTCAACGATATCCATTGCTGAATAAAAAATATCAAATGCAACCGATTTTTTACCGTCATACATGATTGAGTTTACAAATCTTGTAATTAATGTATCTCCATATCTTGGATCTGGTAATAATAATCTCTTTTTGGGTTTGGTTTTTCTCATCTGGAATGATTCTTTAAATTATGATTTTTTAACCTTAGGACGTTTTGTACCGTATTTTGATCTACTTTTCTTTCTTCCATCAACACCAGCAGTATCTAATGCACCTCTGACGATGTGATAACGTACCCCTGGAAGATCTTTTACTCTTCCACCTCTTACAAGTACAATGGAGTGTTCTTGTAAATTGTGACCTTCCCCTGGAATATAAACGTTTACCTCCTTACCATTTGTAAGCCTAACCCTAGCTACCTTTCTAAGTGCTGAATTCGGTTTTTTAGGTGTTGTAGTGTAAACACGCGTACATACTCCTCTTCTTTGAGGGCAAGAATCGAGGGCAGGAGATTTTGATTTTTTCTTCAAAACCTCTCTTCCGTGACGAACCAATTGTTGTATAGTTGGCATAATTAGTATTAAAACTTCGTAAAAATAGAAGTGCAAAGGTACAGCGACTTTCTGATACGTGGAAATCTTTTTTGAATATTTTGATTATAATTTATGACTAACTATAATTATCAATTCTGGTAGAATTGAAGTTGTGGTTAAAGTGTCAATAAAATAGTAACTTAGATTATTGGCTTACTAATCATACATTGGGGTATAGGCTATTATTTTGTAGGTAAGTATCACTAAAAAAAGATGCTATCTTTATAAATCTCAAAATAATAAACGATTTATAAGTTAAATCAATAGATTAAAAGTTTCTTTTCCGTACATATAAGTCACTTACTTATTTGAAAACTGAGCTTTTGACAACTAATTACTCATCCTTTGATTTTCATAAAGGTTGGCATAAAGGTTATCCTTAATTAATATTAGTTCTTGATGAGTACCTATTTGAACTATTTCGCCTTTATCCATAACAATAATTTGATGAGCATCTATTATGGTGGATAATCTATGCGCAATAACGATTGAGGTACGATTTTTCATCAGTTTAAAAAGTGCATCTTGAACTATTCTTTCTGATTGAGTATCCAAAGCTGAGGTTGCTTCATCTAATATCAAAATCGGTGGATTTTTAAGGATAGCTCTTGCAATGGATAATCTTTGCCTTTGACCTCCTGAAAGAAGATTCCCTCTGTCTCCTACATTTGTTTGATAACCGTTTATCAACTCTATTATAAAATCATGAGCATTAGCAGCTTTGGCTGCCTCAATTACCTCTAATTCAGTTGCATTTGGATTACCAAAGGCTATATTATTATAAATGGAATCGTTAAATAATATTGGTTCTTGAGTAACCACAGCCATCTGACCCCTAAAATCTGCTATTTTTAAGTCTTTTAAGTCTATTCCATCAATGGTTATCTCGCCTTGATTTGGGTCATAAAACCTTAAAATTAACTCTGACAAGGTAGATTTCCCTGAACCCGATTTACCAACTAAACCATACATTTTTCCTTTCTGAAATTCTAAGGTAATGTTTTTAAGAACTTCTACGTCAGCATTATACTGAAATGAAACATTTTTCATTTTGATTGATGAATTAAAATGAGGAAAAGAAACAGCATCTGGTTTTTCAATAATTTCAGCTTTGGCATCCATTAACTCAAAAACCCTTTCAGCAGATGCAATCCCTTTGTAAATATTTCCAAATGCTTGAGAAAATGATTTGGCTGGTCTTATTATTTGTGATACTAAGGCAATATAACTTATAAAAGCCGCTGCTTCCATTTGATTGTTATATACCAAAGTACCGCCATAATATAAAACAATACCAACTATTGCTACCCCACTGCTTTCTGAAAATCCAGGAACTAAAGCTTTTTTATACCATTGACGTCTAGTCAATTGGCTATATCTATGATTAAATTGATCAAACAATTTTTTAATAAACGATTCTGCTGCAAATGCTTTTACTACTCTAATTCCGCTAATTGCCTCATCAGTAGTCGACATAATATAACCATGCTGATCTTGGGCGCCAAAGGCATCTCTTTTAAGGGATTTGGTAACAAAGGAAATTACAATTGCTGCAACTGGTATCATCAACAACATAAATAGTGTCAGTTGCCAAGATATTCCTATCATTAAGTAGAGGAAGAAAACAATTGTTATTGGATCTCTTAGAACGGCTTCAAAGGTGGTTACTACGGACTGTTCTATTTCTGCAACATCAGACGTAATGCGGGTTAAAATATCTCCTTTACGTTTATTTTCAATATATCCTACGTGTAAACTCATTAAATTATAAAAGACATCTTGCCTAATATGTTCAATGATTTTTGTACGGATTTTACTCAGATAAACAGTTGATATATATCTAAAAATATTACCTAAGACATTCAAGATAACAATAAAGGATGAGACAAATATTAATCCTGATTGAATCCCCTTTTCTCTAACTAGTAAAGCTGAAGTGTATTGAGCCCATTTTTGGATGTAATCCACAGATAGAGCAAAAGCAGGTTCAACCAATTCTTTATGATTTCCTTTATAAAACAGGAATTCTAAAAGTGGTTGTAACATTCTGAACGTTAGTCCAGTAGCTAAAACAGCCAAAGAAATAAAAACGGCATGCAGTATTACCTCCCAAAGGAATGGCTTGGCATACCTTAGTATTCTTAAATAGGTTTTCAAATTAAATATTTAAAAGTCAAAGATTTACTTTACCTTCTCTTCTTTAGACGAATATTCTTACTAAATTGGTAGTTTGTTGATTAAATCAAATCTTCCACATGAGAGTTATCAAATTTGACTAGTTCTACAAATTTACCTAAGCGATTGTTAATTTCAGATTTGCTCAACTCCAATAATCTTTCTGTTCCAAACTTCTCAACACAAAAGGAAGCTAATGCACTACCGTAAATAACAGCTCTTTTCATAGTATCAAAGCTGATTGATTTACTTCTTGCCATGTATCCCATAAATCCTCCTGCAAAAGTATCCCCTGCGCCTGTTGGGTCAAAAACCTCTTCTAGTGGAAGGGCAGGTGCGTAAAAAACTTCATCTCCATTAAAAAGAAGAGCTCCATGTTCTCCCTTTTTAATCACAAGATACTTTGGACCTAAGGATAAAATAGTACGTGCTGCCTTAACTAAACTGTATTGACCTGATAATTGCCTCGCTTCCTCATCATTAATTATTAGTATGTCAACTAATTTAATTGTCTCTAGCAACTCATTCAATGCAATATCCATCCAAAAATTCATTGTATCCATTGCAATTAGTTTAGGACGTATTTCCATTTGTGATATGACACTTTTTTGGACACTAGGTGTCAAATTACCTAATAATAGATATGGAGTATTTTTATATGAATCAGGCAATATTGGATTAAAATCCGCAAGAACATTAAGTTGAGTTTCCAAAGTGTCACGAGAGTTTAAATCATTGTGGTATTTTCCACTCCAAAAAAAGGATTTGCCATTTGGAACAATTTCAACACCTCTTAAATCAATGCCTTTAGAGGATAAGTCGTTCATAAATGAAACAGGAAAATCCTGCCCAACAATAGATACAACCTGTGTATGTGGAATAAAATAAGAGGCACTTAAACTAATGTAAGTTGCTGCTCCGCCTATGATTTTGTCTGTTTTGCCGAAAGGTGTTTCGATGGCATCAAAAGCCATCGTTCCTACTGTTAATAAACTCATTTTAAGATAAAATATACTTTTATAGAAATAATCCTACAAAATTAACCTAAAAAGTAATGCCGATATTTAATGGTAGATGGTTTCCCTAAATTGGTCTTTCTAAAAAATTGTTAATAAGAGACTGCCTTTAATAACCCATATGACTTAATCTTGTCTTTCATTGGATTGGTTATATAGTTTCCCTTAAGTCCTAAATACTTTAATTGAAGTAATTTTCCTAGATCTTTAGGAATCTCCCTGATGTCATCATAATTTAAATTTAGTTTTTGGAGCTTTTTAAGTTTAGATAAACCTAAAGGAAGTTTCTTTATTCCTCGATTTGCAAATAATTCTAATACTTCCAATTGAGTGCAATTGTACAAAGAGGAGGGTATTGCTTTTACTTGAGTCCGAGTTATAGTTAGCCTTTTTAAGTTAGGTAATTGACTGAAATTTTGAGTCAAAACTTTTAATCCACTAAGGCCATTGAGTTCTAATACCTCTAAACTACTGGATTTTAAGTCATTCGGGAAACTGTCCATGGTTGCATTGTAATTTAGATAAAGGGACCTTAAGGAGGTCATTTCTTCAATTTCTGCCGGAAGAAGTTTAATTTGATTATAACTTAAATCGATAATTTCAACATTTTTAAGGATACCAATACCTTTTAGATTTACTTCCATGAAATTTGTAAACTTAGACGGTATAAAACAATTTTGAAAAATTAGTTGATGAATGTTTCCGCATTGACTCAATTGCAGGAAAACCCTATCAAAATCAAAGTGAGGATTATTGCTTAGGTCTAATTTAAGATTTTTCCTTGCTGATAACTTAAATGTAGTTGGTAATTCTTTAATAGGAATTCTGTTTAGACTTAACTGTTCAAGTTCTTTGAGATTATTTAACTCTTGAACTAATTCATCATATTTTAAACGAGTCAAGTCATTTAAAATAAGGTGTTTTATCGGGCAATAATATAATTTATCAGGAAGATTTGATATCAATGTATTTGACAAATTAAGTTTTCCTAATTCTCTTAATCGTTCTACATTTACAATACTGGTTAATGGGTTATTATTCAAAGACAATTCAACAATTGAATCTGGAAAGACGGATAAGTCTATGTATTTAAGCTGATTAGATCCCAGGTCTATAATTTTAACACCTCTGGGTAAATCGTTTATCCCTTCTAAGTTTTTTAGATTACAGTTGGAAATGGACAATACTTTTAAGGAGGATGGTAACTTTCCTAAGTTGGCAATACTATTTAACTGACAATGTTCAATTTTTAGGTATTTTAAATTTGTTAGTTTAATCAAATCTAATGATTCTAAGATTTGACAACTATCTAAGAAAAGATCTTTAATAGACTGATTAGTTCTAATAATCTCATTTATTTGTGTACAAGTTTTAGATTGAAAACTTTCGGCCTTAACTTCAACTGCTAGATGGTAAAACAATAACATACTAAACAATAATGCTTTAATAGTATTGATTATCAATGATTTATTCATTTTATAAAATCCAAAATTACTTTCTGTATTTGATTCGTCTATCAATGATAGAAAAATAATTATCCCTCAAAAAGTTGATTCTTGTTCAAATTGTTAAGATTATCAAAAAGTTTAATTAAATTTGAATTTCAGATATATTGGTCAAGAATGTAAAATCATTTTTACTTGTTATTTGTTATTTTATGTTGGGAATCCAAAATCACTATTCAAATTAAAAATACTACACTGAATTAAGATGAAAAAAATTGCTACACTACTCGTTTTAGTCCTAATTGCCTTAATGGGATTAGTTAACACAGCCAGTGCAACTCACTTAATGGGTTCTGACATTACATGGAAGTGTTTAAATAATAGTAAAGACTCCTATAAGGTGGTTGTAACTATTTATAAGGATTGTAACGGTATTCCGTTACCTTCGCAAGATGTTACCTTAAAGGCTTGTAAATCATCTAGTTCCTTATCAGCTGGGTCGACCAAATTCTTAGGAGGAAAAGAAATTACTCCAGTTTGTAAAAAGCAATGTACACAATGTATTAAAGGTAAACCAAATCAAGGATACGGGAATCCGAGTTGTACCAAATTTGCCTATGGTATTGAGCAATTTCAGTATGAGGTAGTTGTTAATCTTAAAGGTAAATATAAGGGTTGCTGTGATTTCACTTTTAGTTGGACAAACTGTTGTAGAAATGGAGCCATCACCACCGGAGGCGCAGGTGCAAATTTTTATGTGGATGCAAAACTTAATAGATGTGCCAAAAAATGCGACAACTCCTCATACTTCACAAATCCACCTGTGGCAATTTTCTGTAAGGATCAATGTATTACTTTTAACATGGCTGTTAATGATGATGATGTTGATGCAAACGGTCAAGCGGACTCTTTAGTATATTATTTAACAAAACCTTTAGGGGATGAGACCACAAGTGTTCCTTACACAGGAAAATATACATACTTAAAACCTGTTGATTTTGAAGGAGACAAAAAGAAACCTCCCTACACTTGGACTCCACCTTCTAAATGTGAAGGTTTTACAGTGGATTCTGCAACCGGTGATGTTTATTTTAAACCGACCAAAGCTCCTCAGGTTTCTATTTTTGCCATAAAAGTTGAATCGTGGGGTCACGATGCTAATGGTTCTAAATACAAGAAAAGTGAAATCAGGAGAGACATGCAGATTATCATTCTTAATTGTCCAAAGAATAAAAATCCGATATTGTCTGGTTTAAATGGAGATGCGAAAGGAAGTGTTACTAACAGTGCAGTACTTGGTCCTTCAAGTGACCGTGTTTGTGTTGGACAAAAGAAATGTTGGACAATTACGTCTTATGACCCGGACTCCAATGACACTGTTGTAGTTGAATATAAGGGTAATATTGCAAATGCTACATTTACCAACCTGGATAAACTTCCTAAAGTTAAAAATCCAAGATCACAGTTTTGTTTTGAACCAGATGCAAGCCAAGCAAGAAATCAACCTTACCAATTTGTATTAAATGGCAGTGATGACGCTTGTCCAGTAAATGGAAAAACCTCTAAATCTTACAGAATATATGTCGATCCAAGTCCTCAAGTCCAGATTAAGGATACAAATCTTAGGTGTGGAGATATTAATTTTACTGCCACCAATACTGGAAAGGTAGCCATTACATCCTATCAATGGTCGGGTGATGATGGTTTGTCAGGATACGGCCCTAAAACAAAACACCATTACAGAGTTCCTGGTACTTATAAATATACTTTAACTACTAAATCAAAATACTGTGACCATATTGATACTGGAAGTGTAACTATTGCTCCTTATGTGGTGATTAGCGTTCCTAAAGATACTTTGTTCTGTTTAGGAGACAGCATTAATTATTCAATTGCCTCTGTTACCACAGGAGGTAAAGGTCCTTTTGGTTTTTCTTGGAACACTGGATCAGTAGGAAGTGTACTTCCTAATCTTAAAGTTTGGAAAGATTCTTCTTTTTATGTTCAGGTTTATGATAGTACTGAAAAATGCCGTAACTCTGATACCATGAACTTTAAAGTCAAAGTACCAATTCTTCCTAATCTTGGTCCTGATCAAAGACATTGTTATGGAGAACCTATTATTATTGGTGATACCGCTGTATTAAAACAACCTAAATTAAGTATTGATTGGTTAAAATTACCAAGTAAAGCCTCTGTTAGCAAAGATTCTTTATTTCATATCAATGACTCTGCATCTTATGTAGAGGTAATTAGGGATAGCATCGGTTGTAGATATAGAGATACTGTGGTTATTAATTATAATCCATCCATTAAGGTGGACAAAAGCCAAAGAGATGTTTGTAAGTTTACTAAATTAAATTTAGATGCTGGAGGAACAGATTCAGTTTCTGCTACCTATAGCTGGTATTTAATCGCGCAAGACGGAAAAGCTGTTAGTCCACCCAAATTAAAAAATAGTAATAAGAAATTCAAAAACTATAATCCAACTGTAGATGAGGTTTATTTTGTTAAATCCTTCCAAACCTTAAATGGATTAACATGCTCAGACAGTGATACTGTTTCTGTGGTAGTAAAACCTAAACCACGTATAACGGTTTCTACAATCCCAGCTCAATGTCAAAATGACCCTCCTTTATATTTAGGTACATTTACTTCCTATCCTGGAGGAAAATGGTTGATGGGTGACCCATTGTTTGTAAATGCAATCGTAAATGACACCTTCTATCCTGACAGGGCAGACGTAAAAAAATACAATAAAATACTTTATTATTACAATAATCCAGCATTTGGATGTGATACTACAGCAGCTCAATTAGTTAAAGTAACCCCACTCCCTAAGGTGAATGCAGGGTTGGATACCTTTGTTTGCCAAGGAGATAACTATACCTTTAACCTGACTAAAATCTTAAAACCATCCCCATCAGGAGGATCTTGGTCTGGTCAAGGAGTAAGCAATGATACTTTTTATTACAATAGCCCCGCCGCTGGTACTCCTGGAAGGAAAACAATATTATACACATATGTCGACCTTGCTTCTGGTGCGGGTTGTTCTGCCATAGATACAGTTTACATTAGCCTGATTAGAAAACTGAACCCTAAAGCAGGTAGTTACGGTCCTTTCTGTACAAATGAGGACAGAACCGAACTTCAAGGAATTCCTAGGACGAGTTATGATGTACTTCAATCATGGAGAGCTTATGATGGTGCAACCAATACTTTAATTCCAAATGCAGTTCAATTAGATCCATCTGATGGTAAATATTACTTCTATCCGACCATTGCAGGAGTAGGAGTAACCACTTCCATTGATGTAAAATTGGTATTTGG
>Ga0114962_10000209_pt1 | contig 50452 bp, 45 predicted proteins | sample C_130820_MF_Meta_FD_87017 | JGI IMG/M metagenome (GOLD analysis project Ga0114962, IMG submission 87017) | Freshwater microbial communities from Lake Croche, Canada to study carbon cycling - C_130820_MF_MetaG | ecosystem: Environmental > Aquatic > Freshwater > Lake | place: Lake Croche, Canada... | reverse complement strand
TCCAGCTTTGTCTAGATCCTCCACCTTGGTATCCAAATCCACGTAGATAATCTCTCTTATCACTTCCTATGTTACGATATCTAGGAATATAAATGCCATTCGCTCTTCTGCCAATGTAGTATTTGTCTTCATCCCCTTCCCAAACTCCGCTTGCTCCTGTACGGAAGTGGTGATCCATTAAGTTATGTCCTAGTTCACCAGAATCGTTTCCAAAACCATTTGGAAAACGAGCTGATTTTGAATTTAATAATAAAGCGGTAGAACTGATCGTTGATCCGCAAATGAAAATCACTTTTGCATAATATTCCTTTACCTCATGTGTCACAGTATCAATCACACGAACTCCTTTTGCTTTGTTCTTTTTTTCGTCGTAAATAATTTCTGAAACCAAAGAATCTGGACGTAATGTCATTAAGCCGGTCTTCGCTGCAGGTGGTAAAGTACAAGATTGAGAACTAAAATAAGCTCCGTAAGGACAACCCAAGCGGCATTTATTTCTGTATTGGCAAGCTGATCTTCCAATTCCTAATTGAGCTTGTTTTGCTTCTGATAAATTAGCAACACGACCAATAGTCATATTTCTACCCGGAAAGTTTTTCTCAATTCTTTTTCGAACTTCTTTTTCTACGCAATACATATCCATCGGCTTCAAAAACTCCGAATCGGGTAATTGCGGGAGACCCAAGGCTTCTCCAGAAATCCCTACATGTTTTTCAACATAAGAGTACCATGGTGCAATATCTTTGTATCGAATCGGCCAATCGACTGCCACTCCATCTTTCAAATTTGCCTCAAAATCTATATCTGACAAACGATACGTTTGACGTCCCCACATGATTGATTTTCCTCCAACAATATTTGGTCTAAACCAATCAAATCTTTGTACCTCCTTATACATAGAATCCGAATCATTGAACCAATAATCCTGAGTCATTTCGTTATAAGGGTAATCTCTTGCTAATTTAGGATGACTAGCTTTTTGTTCTTGAGTTAATAAACCATTGTATTTGAAGTCCCAAGGATCTTTATAAGTAGGAGCATATCCAGTAATATGTTCCATTTGCTTTCCTCTATCTAAAACCAAAGTTCTTAATCCTTTTTCAGTTAATTCTTTGGCGGCAAATCCACCTGAGACTCCGGAACCTACGACGATAGCATCGTATGTTTGGCCTTTTATTGCGTCTATATTTAAATTCATTGTTATTCGGTTTAAAGATTAAATAGCCCAGGTTTTTTGATTGGCCGTTAATGGCATGCAGCCATCAAACTTTCCAGGAATGGATAAATAATCCAAGGCTTTGGTTGCACCAATTTCAGACGTAAAATACCCAGTAGTTGTTAATTCTTTCATCATGAAGAAGAAAGTAGATTGCCCTTTTTTATTTTTTCTTGCTAAATCAGCTTCCAACATACAAGTTGTTAAGGCTTCTTTTTTCTGTGTTGCATTGGCTGAAGCAAATCCTGCTCCAAATTTGATTTTGCTGTCTGCATCCAATTTGTTAAGTCCAGCATAGAAAATATCTTGGTCTGCTTTCGTGTAACAATCTCTCACAACGCGAACAATAAATTGTTCTACCTTCGCTGCTTTAGCTCCTGGAGTTGTAGTGGTAGGGATAATTACATCTGCTACTTCAGCCAATAAAGACTCTTGCTCTGCTGTAAATTGGACGAATTCGCCATGATTGGTTTTTTTTCCCATCATTCCTGCCATGGCTGGAGCTGAAATCATACCGCCCATCAAAATTGCTACTCGTTGGACAGCATCTCTTCTGTTCATTTTTTTCATGTTATTTTCGGTTTTTTCGATACTTAAGATGTTTTTCTGAAGAAAAAATTAAATTTAATCTCAAAGAATTTCAAATATATGCAATTATTCTAAAAAAACTAATCCTATATGAATGCTTTACGGAGAAAATTTCATCTAATTTTGTACAACAAGCCATTTTATGATTATTGTCAAAGCTTCCCAATTAATTTCTGAAATCGTAGAGTCTATTCAGCCTATTTATTCCGAGGAGGAGGCCAAAGCTATTGCTTATCGATTGCTAGATTTGGAATTTGATTGCAGTAAAATAGATGTCTACATGGGGATAGATTTGTTTAAACCGAATGATTGGGAACAAATTCTTTCTCGTTTAAGTAAAGGTGAACCTTTTCAATATGTGATACAAAAAGCATTTTTTAGGTCATCTAAATTCCTAGTAAATGCAAATACCCTTATTCCAAGACCTGAAACTTCAGAATTAGTCGACCTAGTTTTAGATAAAATACCTACTTGGAAAACAAATCCTAACATATTAGATGTTGGAACAGGATCCGGTTGTATCCCCATTTCATTAAAAATGGAATATTCCAATGCTCAAATTACAGCTTGGGACATTTCAAAGGACGCTTTGAATACGGCGCAAGAAAATGCTAAACAGCACGAAGTAGAGATTTTCTTTGCTAAACAAGATCTATTTAAATGGGCAGAAACGACTCAATTTTGGGATATAATTGTATCTAACCCACCTTATGTTCTAGAAAAGGAGTCATTAGAAATGGAAAAACATGTACTAGATTTTGAACCTCATTTGGCTTTATTTGTTCCCAATAATGATCCTTTGAAATATTACAAAGCATTGACTGACTTTGCAATTAACAATTTACACAACAATGGGTGGTTACTTTTGGAAATTAACCGTGCTTTCGGTAAAGAGACTGTTGATTTATTAGAATTAAAAGGATTTACAGAGGTTTCCTTGGTGAACGATTTTCGGAACAATCCTAGGTTTGTTATCGGAAAAAAATAAAATGATCAATTAATGGATAGATATTTTCTAGAAGTATCCAGTGGGAATATGGTTTTAAGTCCATTTTTTTCTTTTAAATAGGTTAGTATTTCAGCAATATCCAAGGCTTCTAATTTGTTATTACCAGGCATATAACCTTCATATTTTTTTCCATTCACGATTATTTCTCCCTTTTGACCATACTTTATTAAGTGAACCAATTGTTGATCTTTCACTCGTTGAAATAAATCAGTACCTATCACTGGAGGATAAAGATCTTTCAAACCTTTTCCATCTATTTGATGACAATTTGCACAATGTGTTTGATAGGCATTCATGCCCTCAATGGAGTATTGTTGACGAAGGATTTCTTCTTTACTTTGACAAGATAGTACTCCAAACATCCCAAAAATGGCTAAATAGAATATATTTTTCACTTATTTTTCCTTTAATAATATTTCCATGTCTTCTATTAAGCGGTCAACTTCGTTCGGCCGAGTGCCATCATAAATTCCTCGAACATGTTTTTTTTTGTCTATTAATGTAAACGCTCCACTGTGTACAAATCCTCCAACTTCGTCTTTATCTTCTTGTGCTGCAACCATATAAGACTTTTCTCCTAAGGTGTAAATGGCTTTTTTATCTCCTGTTAATAAATTCCATTTGGGTGCTTGAATATGCAATCTATTGGCATATTTCTTTAGCACGTTCGGACGATCGTATTCAGGATCAATGGTATAGGAAACTAAAGCGACTTCTTGATTGTTTTGATATCTTTCATACAGGCGTATCATTTGAGTTTTCATTTTTGGACAAATGGTAGGGCAAGACGTAAAAAAGAAATCTGCTACATAAATTTTGTTGTCTAAGTTTTTTTGGCTTATCCAAACAGAATCTTGATTCAGGAATTCAAAGGCCGGTATTGTGTGATAAATGGTATCTATTTTATTCAGATGTACTTGCGTGGTTTTCTGTCCTAAATAGGGTAGTTTTTTCTCTTTCGAACAGGAGAAAAGAAAAAAAGTAATAAGAAAACTAGTTAGAAATATATTTTTTTGCTGCATTTAAGGTAGAGTCTGTAATATTTTCGACGAATTTTAACTGCTTATATTGTAATTGAAGGTATTTAACTTGACTTTTCACTTCCATTTGATCTAAACTATCAATTGAAAAGTGGTGCATCCAGTCCATCATTTCATTTTCCGCTTTTGTCAAAGAAAGGATTAGGTTTTTTACGTGCGTTGAATCTCTTCCGGTGGAAATACTGTCTAGCTGACTTTTCAGTTGAATAATTTCTTCCGTTTGAGGCATTAATTTATCATGCAAATTCATGACTTGTTCATTTAATATTTCTTTTGTTTTTTGTTCAGCTTCTTTACAAGCATTCAAGCTCAAAAATAGACCAATTCCACTTAAGATGAATAGTATTTTCATTCTGATTAAATTCGATTATCGGAAATAAGTTTTTTAACGTTTTCTCTAAGGCCTACGTATCCATTTTGCCCACCAATCATTTTAGCAATTTCATCAATTCTTTCATTTTCTGATAAATGTTTGATGTCTGAAATCGTTTTTTCTCCAGAATGGTTTTTGTAAACAAATAAATGTTTTTGGCCTGCGGAAGCAATTTGTGGCAGATGAGTAATAGCGATTAGCTGATGTTTTCGACTCATTTGGCCCAACATTTGACCTATTTTAATAGCAATTTCTCCAGAAACACCCGTGTCAATTTCATCCAAAATTAAAGTAGGTAATGCTCTTTTTTCAGCTAATAAATGTTTGATAGAAAGCATGAGTCTACTCATTTCTCCCCCAGAAGCAATAAGTTTAAAGGGTTTAGGTGCTAGGCCTTTGTTCGCCGAAAATAATAATTGAATTCTATCCATTCCTGACAAACCTAAATCCTTTTCCGATATTTCCCAATCAAGTTTCGCGTTAGGAATACCCAACTGTTGCAATGAATTTAAAAGTTGTTCAATGATTAAGTCAATTACGCTTAATCTGCTTTTTCTAAGATTTAGTCCTATTTGATTGACCAAATTTAATGCTAACTGAGTGCTTTCTTTTGCATTTGCTAAGTTTTCATCCAGATTTTCTACTACGCTCAATTCATTTCCCAATTGCTCGTGGACTTTCATTAATTCCTCTATATCCGCAACTTGATATTTTTGAAGCAATCGGTTTAGGAAATCCAATCTTTTTTGAAGACCAGCTAATTCAATAGGCTGCGAAAGAATGGTTTCAGCCTCTGATTCAACTTCTAAACTTAAATCTTTTAATTCAATCCAAATAGATTCCAAACGAATTCTCCAATTCTCAAAATCATTTCCCCACTTGCTCAAAACTTGACTTTGTTGTAGAGCTAAATGAGTCTGTTGTAATGCTGAATAATCGGAAATGCTCAATAAATTACTAAGCGCAGCTAATTTTTCTTGAATTTGCTCAGCATTTTGAAGTCGTTCCACTTGGCTACGTAAATTTTCGTATTCATTGCTTATTAACTGAGCTTTGTCGAGTTCATCTCTTTGGAATTGCAAAAAATCTAAATTTTGTTTGCTCAATTCCGCTTTGGCTTGCAGATTTTTTAAAATTTCTACCTTTTTTGAATATTCTTTGAAACTATCAACATATTGATTTTTGATTTCGTGATTTTGAGCAAAACTATCTACCAAATTTAAAGAAAAATCAGCTTGGTACATCCAGCTATTATCTTGTTGGGAGTGGATGTCAACGAGTTCTTGTCCGATTTTTTTAAGGGCATCTAAATTAACGGGACTATCATTAATAAAACTTCTGGATTTGCCTTGGGGATTGATTTCTCTGCGAATGATACACATGGAATGCCAATCGATGTCTTCTTCAATAAATATTTCTTTCAAATGTGGATAGTTTTCAATAACAAAACTACCTTCGATGATGCATTTGTTTTCTTGATCAAATAAAGACTTTGTGTCAGCTCGTTGGCCTAAAAGCAAAGAAATAGCACCTAATAAGATGGACTTTCCTGCTCCAGTTTCTCCAGTAATGACAATTAATCCCTTATCTAGATCTAAGTCAAGGGTTTCAATGAGTGCGTAATTTTGAATATGTAGATGCTTGAGCATATTTTAAATTGGCTTCGAAACATGAAATTACACAATTTCTTTGTTTGTATTTTTATTTCCTTAAAAGTAGAAAAGCTTTTTGATAAAATTTATCAATAATTTGTACCTTTGATAAATTTTTTCGCCTAGTTAAATCACAACACCAACGAAATGAGCGTTTTAGTCAATAAGAATTCAAAAATCATAGTTCAAGGCTTTACTGGAACTGAGGGTACTTTTCATGCAGAGCAAATGATTGCCTATGGCACCCAGGTTGTAGGCGGGGTAACACCGGGAAAAGGAGGAGCTAAGCATTTAGATCGCCCCATTTTTAATACAGTTGAAGAGGCTGTATCAACAACAGGTGCAGATACTTCAATTATTTTTGTTCCACCAGCATTTGCAGCAGATGCAATTATGGAAGCTGCAGACGCAGGAATAAAAGTTATCATTTGTATCACCGAAGGTATTCCAACGAAAGATATGATTCTTGCGAAAGAATATATCAGCAAGCATGATTGTCGTTTGATTGGTCCAAATTGTCCAGGAGTAATGACTGCAGAAGAGTGTAAAGTAGGTATTATGCCAGGTTTTATTTTTTCTAAAGGTAAAATAGGTATTGTTTCAAAATCAGGTACTTTAACGTACGAAGCTGTCGATCAATTAACGAAAGCTGGATTAGGTCAAACTACTGCAATCGGAATCGGTGGTGATCCAATTATTGGAACAACTACGAAAGAAGCGGTTGAATTATTAATGAATGATCCCGAAACAGAAGGGATCGTCATGATTGGTGAAATTGGTGGAGGAATGGAAGCGGAGGCTGCAAGATGGATCAAGTCAGATGGTAATAGAAAGCCAGTTGTTGGATTTATTGCGGGTCAGACAGCTCCTAAAGGTCGTCGAATGGGTCACGCTGGTGCTATCATCGGTGGAGCTGACGATACGGCTGAAGCTAAAATGAAAATCATGCAAGAGTGTGGTATTCATGTCGTTTATTCTCCAGCAGATATTGGGGATACTATGTTGAAGGCATTATCTTCAAAATAAATTAACCTCAAAGGAAAGCTCCTTTTATGAATCAATCTGCTTCTTTAACGTCTATTTGGCTAGTTAGAAGCAGATTTTTTTTTATTTTTTTACTATTTTCATTTTACTCTTCCTTTTCTGACCTTCAGAAAGTTCATACTTTTGAGAAGGATTGGCTTATTTATAACGCTAAGTGGAAAACTTTTCTGCCCTACATTGCTAAAAAACATTTTAATTATCACTCGAAATCAATCCTGATTCGTCCCGAAGATAACTATTCCAATGCTTTTTTAAAGATTCAGCCAAAATCCTCCTATTATCTTTTTTTGAATGGGGCATTTCAATTAGAATTGAGTAAAGATTCTGTCTATGTTTTTACAATCGACAGTCTAAAAAAATCCCATGCTAATTCGCCCAATTTAGTTCTTACGTTTTTTCAGGATAATTTGGTTGGACTTCCTGCTGATGTGAGTATACAACGTGAATTAGGTTCGCGAAATATTTCTAAATTTAGTAATTTAAAGTCTATAGGTCGGATTACACGTTTAAAATCGACTTTTATCAGTATTAGTATGTTCTTGATTTTAATACTAATTGCTGTTTTACAATATATTTTTCCGAAGTATTTTTATTCCTATTATCGGTATTCCGATTGGATACGATGGAGAAGTAAGCACCATACAATTCCCAATAAACCCTTTTCGTTTCCTAATTTATTTGTCATTATTATTTTAAGTCTAATGACTTCATTTGTAGGTTTTTATAATCTTATTTCTGATTCTGATTTTTTGATTACACAAGGTGATGACTTGAAATTTTGGTCAACGTCTTGGTATGTCATTTCTAGGACATTTTTGGCAATGTTTCTTTTTTCTAGCCGTTATTTTATTTATCAATTGTTTACAAGTTTATTTAAAATAGAATACGTGACAAAATTTCATTTTTTCAAATCTATTCAAACAAATATTCAATTCATCTCCTTGGTTTATTGTAGTTTGGTTTTGTCTACTTTATTTTTTGGACCTTCTTTTGTACCCAACTTTAGAGGGTTTTCTTTATTGGTCTATTTTTATTTCTTTGTTAGAATATTTTATTTCTTCCGTATTTTCAAAAATAAATTCAACGTAAATAGTGTAACGCTCGGTGCATATCTTGTTTTTATAGAAGGTCAGGTTCTTTTATTTGGTTTGTATCAGATTCTTTTTCCTAATTTGGATTAAATCGATATAAAATTCTTACCTTTGCAACTAAATTAGGATAAAGATTCCTTTTAAAATGTAATAAATTCATTATTTGTTTATGAGCGAATTCACTAAAGTTGCCCAAACAGATACGGATCGACTTAAAATTGTTGAAAGTATTTTGGTTACCCAAGCGTCTCCTACCGATGCACAATCTCCTTATTTTCAGATAGAAAAAAAGTACAATGTAAAGGTAGACTTTAGAACATTTATTGAGGTTCAAGGGATTGCTTTCAAAGATTTCCGCAAGCAAAAAATCAATGTTTTAGATCATACTGCAATTATTTTTACTAGTAGAAATGCGATTGATCATTTCTTTCGTATCTGCAAAGAAGCTAAAATAGAGGTTCCCTCCGATATGAAATATTTCTGTATCACAGAACAAACAGCGAATTACCTTCAAAAATACATAGTAATAAGAAAAAGAAAAGTTTTTACGGGTACAAAAACAGCACTTGATTTGTTGGAAGTAATAAAAAAACACAAATCAGAGAAGTTTTTGTTTCCTTGTTCTAACAAAAGACAAAAAGATTTACCAGATTACATGGGTACAAACGATTATCAGTTAACTGAAGCTGTAATGTATGAGACAGTTTCAGCAGACTTATCTGATTTAGAAAATGTATTTTATGATATAATAGCATTTTTTAGTCCGTCAGGAATTACTTCCTTGTATGAAAATTTCCCTGATTTTAAACAAAATAATACTCGGATAGCAGCTTTCGGACCTACCACTGCGCAAGCCGTAATAGATGCTGGATTAGTGATAGATATTCAAGCGCCTATGCCAAATGCTCCATCCATGACAGGTGCCTTAGAGGTATATATCAAACAAGCCAATCAATAAATTTTAAGCCCCACAATGGGGCTTTTTTATTTATTTGTCTACTAATATCTTTGGATATAGAAATATTGCTTATTTTTAGCCAATGAATGTCTCCCGACCGTAATTAATACCAATGCCTAACGTGCGAAAATTTTGTAAAAAATGTCTATTGTATTGGGTTGTAGGATTAAGCTTTAGCTTTTTTCCTTTCAATGTATTGGCACAGCAAGATCCAGGTTTAAGTATGTTTTCATTTAATAAGATGACATTGAACCCAGCTTTTTCTGGTTTGAACGGTGAATCCTATGCGCAATTACATTATCGTAATCAGTGGACTCAATATCAGTCGACTTATGATGGGTCAGGAAATTTGGGTACCCAAATGGTAGGAATTTCATTACCCATTCCTAAAATTAATATCGGAGCGTCTTTATTTTATATGTCTGATTATACTCCTTCTGGGGTAGGTCAACAATTTGTTAATCTGCAATTCGCCAAACATTTTCAAATAGGTGGAGGTCAAATATCAGCAGGTCTTCGATTGGGTATTTCCTCGAAATCGTTTGATGGGCGAGTATTTAAGCCTCGTGATGCCAATGATCCAATCATTGATCCATTGTCCGGTAATTCAATTAGTCAGTCCCTGCCCAACATAGGGCTTGGTCTTATTTATTCAAAAGATAATTATTCGATAGGATTTAATGCGGATCACTTAAATTCTCCAAGTTTTTCATTTCAAAATTCTGCCTTTGTTGTTTTAAGACCTATTTACACGGTTCATGGCAATGTTGATTTTGTCTTATCAAGTAATATTGAAATTCAACCTTTTGCTGCATTGAGATATTATTCTGGACGATTCTTGCCTGAGGGAGGTTCTAGAATTAAATTGTTTGATGCTTTTTGGATAGGTGGTAGTTACCGTTGGAATGACGCTGTTATTGGAATGATTGGATTTTCAGCATTAAAACAAAAATTAGAAATAGGGTATTCATTGGATAATACTTTAGTGGGTGCAACGGTTAAAGCACCCTTGTCACATGAAATTTTTATTAAATTTCTTTTGCCAAGTTTAAAGTCATCAATAAAAGGAATTCCCATTAAAACACCGAGATTTAAGATTTTATAAAATACAATACTTTATAAAAAATATATTTTTTTGAATAATTATTGATATAAAACCTTTAATTTTGAGGAATTTGAATGAATCTTGAAAGGGATTTTTAAATTAAAATACAATTTATTGTGTTCTGTTACGTTAGAGACTAGATATTATTATACTTGAATATGAATTTTCAACTTGTCGGTAAGAGTATTTTTAAAGTCCTTTCTGTTGTATTGGTAGCTTCAACGTTATTTAGTTGTGGCCTATTCAAGTCAAAAGAAGGAGGAGGTAAAACGCTAAGCAGTAAAAAAGGCAGTTTATCTTCAAAAGGGGGTTTACTTGGTTTTAAGAAAGGCATAAAGGAAACTATAGGTGTTGAAAACGGTGAAATTGTTGCTTCGGCAAGAAGAGGCTGGAGTCAACCAACACCTTTTGGAATGGTTTTAGTGCCCTCTGGAAGTTTCATGATGGGACAAGCCGATGAAGATATTTCTCACTCTGGTGTCAACTTCAATAAACGTGTAACCGTTTCTCCATTTTTTATGGATGATACAGAAATTACTAACCATGAATATCGTCAATTCACCAATTCTTTGCTGAAAGATTCTGTATCTGTATTAGGAGAAGATAAAATCATGAATGATTTTTATCCAGATACAACGGTTTGGAGAAGTGATTTTACCTATCATAACGGAGATCCAATGTTAGAATATTATTTTTCTAGTCCTGCATTTGATTTGTATCCAGTGGTTGGAGTAAGTTGGACCGCTAGTAAATATTTTTGCGAGTGGAGGAGTAAAATGTTGAATGGATATCGGAGAAAAGAAGGAATGTATATTCTTCCACGTTTTGAATTGCCATCTGAGGCTGAATGGGAGTGGGCAGCTAGAGGAGGGAAGGCATCTGCAAAGTACCCTTGGGGTAATCCATATATTGCTAATGTTAAAGGATGCTTATTAGCCAATTTCAAACCGCATAGAGGGAATTATGACTCCGATGGTTACGCTTACACCGCTCCAGCTAATGCCTATAACCCTAACGAATATGGTTTATATAATATGTCAGGAAATGTTGCTGAATGGTGCGAGGATGCATATGCTGATAATGCTGTGGCTTTAACTTGGGATTTAAATACGGTAAATAAGAATTCAGAAGAGCCTAGAAAAGTTACAAGGGGGGGCTCATGGAAAGACATCGCTTATTATTTGGAAACAGGTACTAGAGCTTATGAATTAGAAAATAATAAAAGATCTTACATTGGATTTCGTTGTGCTATGCGTTATTTAGGCAAGCCAAGTAAATAATTTTAAAATTTAACACTTTATAATAAAATGAACGGATTAGAAAAAATCATTAATGTAGTTGCAAGTTTTGGTGCAGCAGTAGTTATTGTAGGAGCCTTATTTAAAATTGTTCATTGGTCAGGAGCCAATGAGATGCTTATTGTAGGTATGTTTACAGAGGCGGCTATTTTTATTTTATTCGGAGTGTTGTATTTGCAACAAAAACCAGAAAAATCCTATGAATGGGAAAAGGTATATCCTGAATTGGTGAATGGAGCACCAGCCATTAAACGCTCAGCAGATTTATCTAGTCTTGGTCAAAATGGAATTAGCCCTGAAGTTGTTGAAAATTTAACTAGTTCATTAAAAGGTTTAACTGCTACTGCTAATAGTTTGCAAGAAATTACAAAAGCAACTGGAGCAACACAAGAATTTGTGCAGTCTTTAACTTCATCTTCTCAATCTTTAGCTGGATTGAATAAATCAGTTTCTGATGCTACTAGCTCATTGTCAAATATTTCAAGTTCTTCTTTAGAAGCTGCTAAATATGCAACTCAATATGCAAAGGCTGGAGATCAAATGGCTGCATTAAATGCTATTTATGAGAATGAAATTCAAGAGGCATCAAAGCATTTGAAATCAATCAACGGTTTTTATGGAAATATGAATTCTTCGGTAGAGCAAATTGCTTCCACTCAGAAGGATGCTGATCTTTTCAAAGCTGAATTAGCGAAATTGAATGCTAATATTCAATCTCTTAATCAGGTTTATGGTAGTATGTTAACAGCTATGAAAGGCTAATTTAAAACAATAGCTTTATAAGATATGGCAGCGTTAAAGGAAACCCCTCGGCAAAAAATGATCGGGATGATGTATTTGGTGTTAACCGCTTTGCTTGCCTTGCAAGTGAGTGATGCTTTACTCCAAAAATTCACCCTTTTGAATAATAGTTTGGAAGTAGCCAATCAATCTTCCTCAACTAAAAATAAAGGAACTGTTCAAGGTATTGAGCAAAGGATTCAGGACTTACCTAATCCTGCGGCTTATGCGGACATTTTAAAACGTGCAAATGAAGTACGTCGTATTTCGGATGCAATAATTATTCATTTGGATGGTGTTAAATCTAAAGTTATCGAAGTAGGAGGAGGTATTGATCCTGAAACCGGTAATATTTTGAATCCAAAAGAAGAAGAAAAAGTATTTGAATTAATGATTGGCTCCAACAAAGGTGGTGAAGCTTATAAATTAGTTCCGCTCTTTACTCAATATTTGAAAAATTTAGAAAATTTAGCTGATAAAGGGACTAAATTTTCATCTTTGGCACTAGATGCGAAAGATGACCCTATTTTTAGTCGTGATTGGGATCAATCAAATAAAGACTTTGCAGAATTAAATTTCCAACAAACTCCTGTTCCTGCCGCTTTGGCTACATTAAGTCAAAAGCAAGCTGAGATTAGAAGGTATGAAAGCGAGGTTTTAAATCAATTAGCTTCTAAAGTGGGTGCTAAAGAAATTAAGTTTGATAAAGTTTTTGCACAAGTTTCAGCGAATGCCAATACCGTTGTAGCAGGAATGGAATACCAGGCGGAAGTATTTATTGCTGCAACATCTAGTGGTTTCACACCAAGAATGAGTTTTAATGGTAGTTCAATACCTGTCTCTGATGGACGCGGTCAAATTAAATTTAAGACTTCAGGTGGTAATTACGACGCAAATGGCTTGTCAAAGAAAACGTATACTGCTACTGTTTCCTACATGAGCCCAGCAGGTCCTAAATCAGAGTCAGTTACAAAGGATTATTTTGTGTTAAAACCAACATATAACATTGAAACTGCCACTCTACCTGCTTTGTATTTAGGTTGTGCGAATCGATTAAGCGTAGCCAGTCCTGGTCTAGGAGCATTGTGGAATCCACAGTTTTCCGCGGATGGTGGTGAAACGATTGCAGGTCAAACAAGAGGCAAAGTGACAATTGTACCTACGTCCGCTAATGTTACACTCAATGTAGCCAACTCGGGTACTTTATTGGGGAAAGAAACGTTTAGGGTACGTCGTGTTCCTAGACCTGAAGTGAAATTCTTTGGTAATGGTGGTGAATTGGATGAAAAAAGAGGGATTAGCTCAACATCATTGAGAACCATTGATGCTCGTGCAATAGCAGATGAGTCGTTCAAATCTACCAATCCAGAAGATGCCAATTACAGGGTTTCTGAACTTTACGTTGCATTAGCTAGAGGTCAAAGAAAGATAGATGATATTACTCTACCAGGAAGCGGTTCTTTGGCTAAGTTAGCAGCTCAGGCGCAGGCCGGAGATCGCTATTATATTGAAGTAAAAGGAGTTCAGCGCAAGAATTTTAAAGGAACGGTAGAATCGATTCCTTATTCTTTGTCGAAGAATATACCTCTATATTAATTTGAATTGGTTTAGAAAATATTGTGTTATGAAATTATTCTTGAGTATCAGTTGCTTATTGGTTTCGCTTTTAGGGTACAATGCTTACTCCCAAGAAAAACCCATAAATGCTGCAGACTTAAATTCTGTTAGACCCATTGATGATGCCAATGTGCACTATCGAGTTCGATTATGGCGTAGATTAGATCTGAATGAAAAAATCAACCAACCTCTGTTCTCTTTTAACAATGAAATTTCCAAATTTTTAGTTGAATGGGTTGAAGCCGGAATATTAACTCCATACGCGAATGATTCTTTAAAAACAAAAATGACCCTTGCGCAATTCAAGGAAAATTTAAAAATTGAGGAAGGTGTGGTAGATGGAGAATTATCAGATGCTGAAAAATCAGCTGGTTTTGGATCTGAAAATAAAACGCCATCTGGCGCAGGAACAGATGATGGATGGGGTGGTAAAACAAACTCAACTGCAGAGAAAGCAAAGCCTTCTGATGGATTTACCGAAAAAACAGCTACATCTGCTACCTCTGCCGCTTATTATTTCCCAAAAGAATTAACCATCATTGAAATTAAGGAAGATGCTATTTTTGATCGTCAACGTTCTAGGCTGTATTTTGATATTTTATCATTTACTTTGATTATTCCTGCTTTTAAAACCAAGGCGGGATTCGATAAACCTGTAGCTTCTTTTAGATACAAGGAATTGTATAAGCTTTTTAGAAGTAACCCGAATTGTATCTGGTATAATTCTCAAAATGAGATTCAACATAAAAATATGGCTGATGCTTTTGACCTAAGAATGTTTCAAGCAAGAATTGTAAAAAAGGGTAATCCGAGAAACCAATTTTTGACTGACATTAATAATAGTGAACTGGACGGATTAAATCGTTCTCAGGCATTAGAATACGAATTGTTAGAGATTGAGCACGATATGTGGGAAAATTAAATATCGATTAAAAAAGGGAGATTTTCTCCCTTTTTTAATGTCTACAATTCTCGATTTAAAAATAGTAATATTCGAATATAATATATTCAAAATTAGGTAAACACTTAAATTAGTTTCAAAATAATTACATTATCGTTCAATAATTCCTTTTTTTGAGGAGATAGATGTAAATTGCAAGGTAATTTGAATCAAAATTAAATATGTCGTATCAACGCAAGACAAAAATTGTTGCAACTGTCGGACCAACATCTGAATCAAGAGAATCTTTAATCCAATTAGCTAGCGCTGGAGTCAATGTTTTTAGATTAAATTTTTCGCATGGAACTCATGAGGATCATTTAGAGCGTTTAAAAACAATTCGTTCCATCAGTAAAGAATTTAATTTAAACCTTAGTATTCTTCAAGACTTACAAGGGCCCAAAATTCGTACACAATTAGTGGAGGGAAGTGGTGTTTTATTAGTTGCAGGGAAACAATTGATTTTTGCAATGGATGAAAATTTATTGGGAACAGCAGAAAAGGTAGGCACAACATATACTTCAATGTATCTCGACGTTAATGTCGGAGAAAGAATATTGATGGATGATGGTAATTTGGAAGTGAAAGTTATTTCCATTGATATGGAAAAAAAAGAAGTAGTGACGGAAGTCATTTATGGAGGGATATTGAAATCTAAAAAAGGTATTAATTTACCTGGTACAAAAGTTTCATTGCCTTGTTTAACTCCTAAAGATGAGAAAGATTTGTATTTTGGATTAGACAATGGTGTTGATTGGATTGCCTTATCATTTGTTCGGAAGGCTTCTGACATATGGGATATCAAAGATAAGATCAAAGCTTATGGTAAAAATACTCGTGTAATAGCCAAAATTGAAAAACCAGAAGCGATTGATAATTTGGATGAAATCATTGCTGCTACGGATGCTATCATGGTGGCACGTGGTGATCTTGGTGTAGAAATGGATGGAGCTGTTGTTCCCTACCTCCAAAAAGTAATGGTTGAGAAGTGTACTGCTGCTGGTAAGCCTGTGATTGTAGCAACTCAAATGTTGGAATCTATGATTACCAATCCTGTACCTACCCGAGCGGAGACCTCAGATGTTGCAAATGCAGTATTGCAAGGTGCTTCTGCTACGATGTTAAGCGGCGAGTCAGCTTCAGGTGCTTATCCAATAAAAGCTGTTGAAACAATGGCACATATTCATGAGGTGGTTGAACATCAACAAAACCAAATTGAAATTATTAAAGGTGACGAAGCAGCTATTTATTTTAAAAACCACGCTTTAAGTAATCATGGAAATGTTGAAATAACATTGAATGATCGTTTAATTGCCGGTGCTTGTCGTTTAGCTCGTGACGTAAAAGCTAAGGCCATTTTATGTATTACTAATTCCGGATATACAGCGTTCCGTCTATCTGCTCATCGTCCAAAAGCTGATTTGTTTGTCTTCACTTCTAATAAAGAATTAATGTCGACGATGGGTCTATTGTGGGGTGTTAAGGTGTTTTTTTATGATCCGGCAGCGGAGAGTACTGAAAAAACGGTTGCAGCCATGGTTAATGAATTGAAAAAAGCAGAATTATTAAAGGAGGGAGATGTTTTTGTAACAACCTTATCTATTCCTTCTGATACAGATAAAAAAACAAATACAGTACAATTGGGTATTGTAGAATAATATTTTCTTACAGGCAGTCCTTTAAATGCGTATGAAAAAGAGAATTTCTTGGTTAACTAAGTCAATTAGCTTTTTATACACTTTATGGGCTGCTTTTTGGTTTATTTTCTTTTTTCTACTTCTTTATCCGGTCATTTTTGTACTCATCCATCGAGTACCTTGGAGGAAAAATGCACTTCAATTGATTCACATTTGGGGACAACTTTTTTTCTTTTTTTCATTTATTCGATTTGATATTCGATATGATTTTAAGCCCAAAAAAGATCAAATTTATGTTTTTTGTGCCAATCATTTTTCCTATTTAGATATTCCAGTTTTAGTGGTTTTAATTAAAAACCATTTCTCTTTCATTGGTAAAAGTAGTATCCGAAAAGTTCCTTTATTTGGATATATGTATGCCAAATTACATGTATTAGTAGATAGAGATAGTAAATCTAGTCGTGCGAGTTCATTGATTAAATCTGTACGCGCTTTACAAGCACGAAGTTTAGCGATTTTTCCAGAGGGAGGTATTACATCAAAAAAATTTCCTTACATGTCTACACCTTTAATGGATGGAGCTTTTCAAATGGCCATTCAGCAAAAGGTGCCAATAGTGCCAATCAGTTTATTCAATAATCATATGATGTTGAATGGTGATAACTTTTTATTACGCCCAGGCGTTATTAAGGTGCATGTACATTCACCAATTATTACTGCAGGATTAACCATGGAAGATTTAGGTATTGTCCGTGAAAAAGTATACCAATCTATTCAATTACCTATTTTAGCCCATTATTCTCTAGATTCGCTCCATTAATTTTTGTAGATGAATGTTTTAAAAATGTTTTTTGGGGTGTGTAGTGTTTTTTTATTGCTTTCATGTAAAGATTCACAAGAAAAAAATGCCGATTTACCTCGTCCTAAAGGTTATAATAGAATCATTTTGCCTAAGCATAAATATGAAGTTTTAGAAACGGGTCATCCTTTTACTTTTGAAGTTTCTCAATATGCTAAAGTGTTACCGGATACCGTTTCTTGGGCAGAGCCACATTGGTTATATATTTACTATCCCCGCTGGCAAGCATTTATTCAATTGACATACAAACCGTTAAATAGCGATAAAAAAAAATTATTTAAGCATATCAATGATTCGTACACCTTAGTTGCTAAACATAATATAAAATCCAGTGGAACCAAGGAATATCAATTGCATTATTTCAATGGGAAATCTGCTACCATAATTGAGTTAAGTGGGGAAGTAGCTACTTCTTTTCAATTTTTTACTACTGACAGTACGAATCATTTTTTGCGTGGTGCTCTATATGTTAAAACAGCTACCCAAAATGATTCCTTAGCTCCGATTATTGATTTTATCAAATTCGATGCCTTGCATTTAATCAAAACTTTGAAATGGAAATGATTTTATTTAGATTAGTTTTACAAATGAATTTGATTGAATAATGGTTTTACTAAAGTTAGTAATTGCTATTTTATTGATATTGACGTCTTATATTTTTGAAAAAATAAAAGATAAATTACCCTATTCCTTACCTAGTAAAGAGGGTACTAATTTTTTATTATTTGTGACGATTTTCCGTTTATTGCCATTTATATTAATCTTTAATATCTGTCAATTTGACGCCCGTTCAGATGTCCAGATGTTTTATGATTCCGCATTAAGCGCTCTAAAAGGAGGCTTTGTTTATAGGGATTTCCCGACAGCCTATTCACCATTATTCCCCTATTTTACAACAATTCCTCTATTTTTTGTAAATAGCCCAAAGTCTATTTTATTTCAAATGGTCATGCTCGAATGTTTCATTCTTTGGGGTACGTTAAAATTATTCAAGAGAACAGAAAATTCAATTTTAACAATTCTTTATTTACTTCTACCGACAACTTTTGTTTTTTCTGTTTTAGGTGGTCAAGAAGACGTGTTGATGTGGGGTGTATTAGTTGTTGTTTTATTGGTATACCGTTTTAATCATTCTTTTTTTTGGGTGGGTGTGCTACTTGGTTTAGGATTATTAGTAACAAAGTTTTTATTAATTCTCCTTTTTCCCGGGATTTTCATTTACACAAAATCTAAAATTAAATTTTTGGCAGGCTTGTTAGTAGTCGGTATTCCTAGTCTATTATTTTTATATTACCATATTCAGTTGGATTTTTTATCTCCTATTAGCCAAGCCAATGACCCTAGGCTACCTAATTTATGGTCCGTATTGCATGTATTGTCGAACGGGATTAGCCCTTTTGGTCCTAAGTGGCTAAATTGGTTTGGTTTGTTTACTATCTTGTTTGGAAGTTGCTTTCTTGCATTCAAATATCGAAAAATTGATTTTTTAACATTCCTACCCAATTTATTTATTTTAATATTTATTTGGTTAATGGTTATTCAACAAAGTTCCTTAACGAATTATTCGTATAATTTTATGATGCCTGTTGTTTTTTTAAACTATATGGATTTTAGTTTGAATCAAAAAATCGCTTTTTTTATTTTTAATATTGCATTGATTATTAAACCTGCAGTATGGTGGGGACAGAATATGATCTACCTTCATCATTGGACAGATTTATTAATCCCTATCAATTTTGTTGAGTTTTCCTTAGAGATCACAGTTGTTATAGGATTGTTATATTTATTGTTTTTTCAGATAAAAAAATTGAACGTTTTTTTAATAGACAAATAGATGGCTTCAATCACAGCAATTATTCTCACCTATAACGAAGAATTACATCTCGAAAGATGTATCAAAAGCCTACAAAGTTTTTGTTCAAGAATTTGTGTTGTTGATTCTTATTCTACTGATCAGACGATTGAAATAGCAAAATCTTTGGGTGCTGATGTTTTTCAAAACGCTTGGGAGAATAATTATGCTAAACAATTAAATTGGGCGATTAACCATTGTCAAATTGCAACTGATTGGACTTTGAGAGTAGATGCCGATGAGTATTTCCCGAAGGCTGCCCAAGATGAAATTAGTAATCAAATTTCTCAATTAACTAATGAAATTGTTGGAATTGAACTACTACGTCGAATAGTCTTTAAAGGTTCTATGATTAGATTTGGTGGTTTTAAGGAATTTAAGTTGTTACGAATTTGGCGGACAGGTCAAGGAATATGTGAACAAAGACTGATGGATGAACACATTGTTCTAGATGGAGGTGTAGTCATTTCCTTTAATCATTATTTGATTGATGAAAATTTAAATTCAATGCACTGGTGGGTTCAAAAACACAACAATTATGCTCGAAGGGAAGCCGCAGATGCGATTAATTTGGAATATCATTTGATGGAAACAACTAATTTGGAAGAAAAGGCAGGTGTAAAACAAGCTATTTTAAAACGTGTTTTCAAAAATCAAGTTTATAATAAATTGCCTTTAGGCTTAAGGCCTTTGCTCTATTTCTTTTATCGATTTTTTATACGTTTGGGTTTTTTAGATCATCCTAAAGTATGGATTTTTCATTTTATGCAAGGACTTTGGTATCGACTATTGGTTGATATGACTATTTATGAATTAAAAAGTCAAACGAAAGGGGATAAGGAAATGATGAAAAAAATCATCTTGAATGATTGGAATATTAAATTTGAGGAATAGCTTTAAAAGATACTTAGCTCTGTTTGGCAAATTTAGCTGATGTTGCCGTTATAGAATTTCCAACAGCATATCATTATAAAATTCAAGATTATCATACTCTTCATCAAGTCAGATGTTATCAATCAAAAATGGTAAATAGAGTTCAGCAATTGGAATAATTTGGGCAGCTAGATTCATGACCTCTTTTCTTGAGTAATTCATATTCATTAGTACTAAATGTAATTTCAGTTTTCTGATACATACATTGATTAATTCACTAAAATCATTGACCTAGTAGCTAAACATAATTCAATCTTGTTTTGCCCAACGAAATTATTAGTTTCATTACTGCTCTAGGATATCCCAAAATCTTTATAATTATTTTTCCTTTTGTTTGGTTCAAACTTAGGGTATTTTATGAGATTAAACTGAATTATAATTCAAGTAAACTCTTATATTGAATTGCATAAAATTGATTAGATTTGTAAATAAACCTTGAAATACTATGAGAAAATGGGTACTTATTTTTTTAATAAGCGCTTTAAATATAGCCTTTACTGCAGACAAGGAAATAAAATGGGTGGCTATTGGCGATTCTATTACCTATTTGAATGATCATCCTAATGAAACGGGCAATAGAATTAGTAAAGGTTACATGACCATGCTAACAGAAAAATTACCGAATGTACGCTTTGAGAATCAAGGTCATAATGGCTGGACTGCCATCAAAATTGCAACAGATATTGAAAAATTGGGTTTGCAAAAAGCGGATGTTTATAGCATTTTTTTAGGGACTAATGATTGGTGGGGAGGGAAACCATTGGGTACTTTGGACGATTATAAAAATAATACGGGTTTAAATACAGTTAATGGAGCATTTCGAATCATCATTGATAAGTTGAAAAACTTGAACCCTCAGGCTAAAATACTATTAATCACACCCATGCAGCGAGTTGACTTTGTTTATATCAATAATTTTAAAAACAATGCTTACGGCTCTTATAAAGATAAAAATGGTCAATATTTAGAAGCATTTGCTGATGCTATTTCTGCGATTGGTCAATTAGAGAGTTTTGCAGTTGTGGATTTGTACCATAATAAAAAACTAAGGCATCAAAAATTAGTCTATTTCAAGCGATTGAAAAATCCAACGACCGGTGAGTACAAGAATTATTCATTTCCTGATTTCACCAACCTTCCATTTGATCCTGCGAAGGATGAATATCCTTATCCATTGGAGTCAATTCGAATGACTTATGATGGCTTGCACCCTTCAGATAAAGGTTATGAAGTAATCACGAAAGCATTATTACACGAATTTAAATCTTTATAAACGATGAAAACAAAATTTATCTTTTTGAGTATTTACCTGTTAATTTCTAGTGCATTATACGCTCAAGGCCCAAAAGTATTAGTTGTAACAGCTCATCCTGATGATGAAACAGGTTTTTCAGTTACTATGTTTAAGATTACGCATGAATTGAAAGGCATCGTGGATATGGCGGTGATGACCGATGGTGGTGGTGGATTTGCAGATTCACAATTAGGAGCCGTGTATTATGGATTAAATTTAACCGATTCTGTGACAGCCCGTAACCATCTACCCTTGCTAAGAAAACAAGAAATTATCAACGCTGGCCGAATTATGGGAGTTAGGAATATGTTTTATATGGAGCAGCCAGACGATTGGTACTCGACAGATCCAACACCTTATATAACTGGGAAAAATTGGGATATCCCTTATGTTGAAAGACGAATGGATCGAATTTTAGCGGATGGTGATTATGATTTTGTAATAACTATGTTACCCCATGCTGGCCAGCATGGTCATCATAAAACAGCAGTATTAATGGGATTAAGAGCTGTGAAAAGGTTCAAAGGAATAAAAAAACCAATTATCATAGCTGGCAACCCTACCACCCTTCAATCCAAATCTATGGAATTTTCTATGTTGGATGGATTTCCTGAAACAAAAATAAAAAAGGATGCACCTCAATTTGTTTTAAACAGAGCTTTTAAATTCAAGGAAAATGATAAAGTGAGTTACAAAATTGTAGCGGATTGGGTGATTTCAGAATATAAATCTCAAGGTGCCATTCAAGAAAGTGGAATTCATAAAACAGATTTAGAAATTTACCGCTATTTCGATTTGAACGATAATAGTGGAATTGCTAAGGTTCAGAAACTTTTTAACGATTTAGCGAAGAGCGGTTTTGCAGCACCTCCCACTCCTTAATCTTTGCCGGTTGATGTTCTTTCAAGACGATTTGATTCAGTTCTGGAATTAATTCAGGATATTGATGCACAACATTTTGAGTTTCATGGGGATCTACGGCTAAATTGTAGATTTCCCATGGAGCATTTAGGTCTTTTTTAAGGTTTGACTTCACTGCTTTTAAATTCCTAATTCTAATAGCAATTTGTCCTGATTTTTCAGGAAATTCAAAGTATAAATAGGGGTGTATTTTTTGATCTCCTTCATTTAATAATGTTGGCAGGAATGATATCCCGTCTGTTTGGGTGATCTTTTGCTTAGTCAAATCTGCCAATGTAGCTAATATATCATATTGTGTAGAGGGTAGGTCTTTTATTTGGCCACCAGCAATTACGCTAGGCCATCTGACAATCATAGGTTCTCTGATTCCTCCCTCATACAAATCTTGCTTTCGTCCTCTCAAACCAGCGGTGCTATTGAAAAATTCAGTATTTACGCCTCCCACATCAAAGGTTGCTCCATTATCGCTCGAAAAAAATACGATTGTCTGATTGTCAATTTTTTCTTTTTTCAGTGTTTCAATAATCTTACCAACTTGTTGATCCAAATAAGAAATCATTCCTGCGTAAGTTGCTTTGGGATTTTTATTGGGAGTGTAGCCTTTTTGACCCCAATAGGTACTATCTGGAAAAGCATTTAGGTAAGGTTGAATAGCCTCATCGGGTACTTGTAATGAAAGGTGAGGTAAAGGTAGAGGTAGGTATAAAAAAAAGGGTTTATGTTTATTTTGTTGAATAAACCCGATGGCTTTTTCCATCATTTTATCGACTGCGTACTCTTTGCCTTTGTATTTATCAAAATTTACTTCATCTAAATTCTTTTTCCCTTGAAATTCATGTACATAAACATAGGGATTGTTTAAAGTATCCCATTTTCCATTTTCCCAAAGATGAGTAGGGTAATAATTGTGTGCTTGTTTTTGATCTAGCAGTCCGTAGAAATAATCGAAACCTTGTTTGTTCGGATTACCCGTTCCAATTGCCATTCCAAGTCCCCATTTACCAATTGCAGCTGTTGTATATCCAGCATTTTTCATCAAATGCCCAACTGTGAAAGTATTTTCTTCCAAAGGCATTTGTCCTTTCTCTGTTTCATCGCTGAACCCTCCCAATTCAAAATTACCTCTGATTTGTGAATGACCTGCATGTTTACCTGTCAACAACATGCATCTAGCAGGCGCGCAAACGGGTGCAGAGGTGTAATGGTGAGTAAATTGAATCCCTTGTTTGGCCATAGCGTCTAAAAATGGAGTTTTAATGATCTTTTGACCGTAAACCCCTAATTCTCCATACCCCAAGTCATCTGCATAGATGTATATTACATTAGGACGCGCAATATGGCCAATTTCTCTATTTTCGTTACCTTTCTTTTGTTTTAAATCATCGCCTAATTCATCTCTAGCTTCATCGGCTAGTTGTAATAAATCCTTTAATTTTTCAGGATATTTTTTTTGAACATCGTAACGTTCCCCGGGATCTCTTCTCAAATCATATAAACCTTGTTGAATTGGAAAATTTTCATTTACCTCTCCAGCAAGGCCGTCATTGGCAGGTAAAAAGCCTTCATAAGTTCTACCTGGATGTGGCAGTACTAATTTCCAATTTCCAATTCTTACTGCTTCTAAATTGTTTTTGCGATAGTAGTATAAGAATTTTTTTCGTGGTTCAGCCTGACTATTTCCAGAAAAAATTGGCCATAAATTAACACCATCAATTTTGTTTTTTGGTAGGTTGGCATTCGTTAAATGTGCAATAGTAGGTAGAATATCTATATTTGCTGCTAGTTTATTGGAGATTTGTCCTGCTTTAATTTTCCCTTTCCAATAAGCAATAAAGGGTACTCTTTGTCCCCCTTCATAAGTAGTTCCTTTTCCCTCTCTTAAACCTCCGCTAGACCCTGCATGGTTTCCATAATTTAGCCAAGGACCGTTATCACTTGTAAAAATAATTAAGGTATTTTCCTCTAAATGCTCTTTTTTAAGTATTTTTAGGATTTCCCCTACTGACCAATCAATTTCCATTACAACATCTCCATACAAACCTTGCTCACTTTTACCCTTGAATGCGGGCGAAGCATTGATAGGGACATGAGGCATAGAATGGGGAAGATAGAGGAAAAAAGGTGTTTCTTTATTTTTGTGAATAAACTGAATCGAACGTTTCGTTAAAATTTGAGTTATTTTGGCTTGATCTTCTAGGGTATTTAAATAAATTTTTGGTTCATCACCTTCATAAATAGCGAGGGTAGGCAAGTCCTGCTTATATGCTCCAATTTTAGTGATAGGTTTTCCTGTCAAATCAACAGGCCACATATCATTTGAATAAGGGATTCCCACATATTCATCGAATCCATGTTGCTTAGGTAGAAATTCTTTTTTATCACCTAAATGCCATTTTCCAAATATTCCCGTGGCATAACCTTGCGTTTTCAGAATCTCTGCTATTGTTTCTTCATTCGGGTTTAATCCAACAGGAGAATTAGGGAAAAGTGCTCCAGATATTCCAATTCTATTGGGATAGCAGCCTGTTAGTATTCCCGCTCTTGAAGCGCTACACACAGCTTGTGCCGAAAGAAAATTAGTTAATTTGATTCCATTATTAGCCATTTGGTCAATATTGGGTGTTTTGTAATTCAAAGCGCCAAAACAACTTAAATCTCCATAGCCCATATCATCCATTAAAATTAAAATGATGTTTGGTTTTTTGGAGTTGGGTTTATTGGCAAAAAGCTGAAATGAAAAAACGAAAATCAAAAATACCGAATTTAATAATTTCATTGGAATACGATTTTATGGTTTAGTTATCAGTTATTATTTTAGTTATTAGTAACAGTTATCAGCTATTAGTTTAATTTTCATTTCTTTCTTTTATCTTTTCTTCTCTCTTTTCTCCTCTCTTTTCTCTCCTCTTTTACCTATTACCTATTACCTATTACCTACTACCTATCACCTCTCACCTCTTAATCCAATCATTTTTAACACTTCTTTATCACTATATTCTTGGCAATGGCCAGCCATTGAGGTATAATGGAATTCAGCATCTGATTTTGGGTTGACTGTGGATTCCATGAATTTTTGAAAAAATCGTGTAGAAACATTTGAAAATAATCCATCGGAATCACCTGTCCAAATCCATAATTTTCCTTGAATTTTAGCTCCAACCTTAGCCCAATTTTTCTCCAAATATTTCTTTAAATCATATTTCTCCCATTGTTGTGCAATCTTTTTATTAATCTTTCCAGAATACGGATCAAACATTAAGGAAGGTAAGCCATTGTTTGCTTTGGGTCCAAATACAGCATTATAGGCGCCAAATTGGCCGCCAGAAACTAAGTAGTTATTGGTAATGCTATTGGTATTTTCTTCATTAATCCAGTCTTTCATGGATTGGATAGGCTCTCCGTAAATGGTGCGCCGCCCAGGTTGTAAATATCCGAATCTATTGTAAAAGACACTTTCATCTTGATAAATATTAATAAGTCCAAAGTGTTCAAATTCCACTGGGTCAGGACTATAAGACCAAGCTCCATCGAAAAAATCAGGGTAGAAAATTTGTAAAGCTAATACAATCCAGCCACCTGTTGAACAGCCTGCTAAAAATCTTTGTTTTGTTTCAGGTTTATAATTAACTAGATTTTCGACTGCCGGAATTAATTCTTGTGTGAGTGCTTGGCCGCAAGGTCCATTATTTTCAGAATCGACTTGATAAGTATCTCCATAGGGCCCTTGTGAATCCAAATAAACATAAATTACTTGAGGTGTATTTTTATCAAACCACATTTGATGGAACTCCTTATTTGTTAACTGACCATTTACAGAAGTCCACCTTCCATTTAAACCTCCAGCTCTGTAACATATCGGAAAAGATTTACCTGGATTTTCATAATAAGTAGAAGGTAACAAAATGGAAGCTTTCAGCATTTTAGATCGATGAAAATATTGGCTAAGTACTTGGCTTTCTATTTCAATGCTTTTCACAAATTGATGTTCAATGATTGTACTAAGAGGTATGATTTTTTTGACATTTACACGGATATCAACTGGCTTTCCAAAAATAATGGAATCGACCTCTGAGTACAAATTGCCTGCCACATTGTCTTGGCCGTCGTCTTCATTTTGTTTGTAGGTAACTTGAAAATATATTTTATCTCCTTTTTTTGCTTTTAATTCTTCCATACCATAAATAAGTACATTCTTATTTTTGGTATTAATGTGTAATGTGTTGTTTGCATTCCAATTTTTTGCTGTGAATCCTATCACTGCATCCGATTTATCTTTTGGTTCTTTAGTATTGGATTTACTTAGACTGATGAGTATTCTACCTTTAGATTTAAAATTAGATTGTATGATTGGGGCTATTTTTAAATGGAATTTCCAATCAACTTGACTAATCAATGGATAGCTAAATATAATTAGCAGGAGAATGACGGATGTTATTTTTTTCATTACTAATTAAATAGGGTAATTAAATTTAATCAAAACATCCTTAAGGCCCAATTTTTTTCCTTGTTATGCTGATATAATTAAAGATTTGTTATTTAATTAAAATATTCTATTTTTGCTACTCAATATGCAAAAGAAGATCCAATTTTTTCGTTTAATTATGTTTTTGCCCGTCCTATTTTGGTTGGTAGCAAAACCTATTACGATTACAACTTCTAAAAAACCATACGTCGAAACGACTAGCCACTCAAAATCTAGTCAACATAAGTCGAATAGTCCTCAAGCTACTTTTTATGCAGATCATCAAGTATACCAAGCTGCAGCTAATTTAAACTTAGATTTTTCGACTGATTGGACCTTCAGTCGAGCTGTTATAACTTTTTTTTCTGAGGAATTACATCAAATTAAATTGCCTGTTCAGATTCACAGAACTCAATTATTGATCATTTTGTTTACCCAATTTATTGCCACTCTGGCTCCTTGATTCTGTAGATTTTCAATGTACATTTTCAAAAATTCCTTTTAAATTTCATTAAATTTTATTCAAATGCGTTACAAAAATTTTATTGTATGGCTGAGTACAATTATCTCAGCACTATGTATTTTCTTCCTTTCTTTTACTTGGAAAGCTGGTGATTTAAGAGATCAGGCTGTTAAATATGCAACAAGCAAAGATGGCAAATATGATCCTGCCAAAAGATTACACTTTATCGATTCCTTATGGAAGCAACCTGTTTATATTGGATTTACTTTCCAAGAAGTTACTAATTATGCGTTGCACAAAGGTCTAGACTTAGAAGGTGGTTTGCACGCGGTATTAGAGGTTTCGCCCATTGAAATATTAAGAGCTTTGTCAGGGAAGTCGAACGACCCTAATTTTGAAAAAGCTTTAGCACAAGCAAATTTGGAACAAGCTTCTTCTACCAAGCCTTTCAATGAATTATTTTATGAGGAATTTGCTAAAGTAGCACCTCAACAAAAATTGGCTTCTGTTTTTGCAAATTCTGTGAATAGAGGAAAAATTAGTTCTACTTCTTCTGATTCTGAGGTAAAGAAGGTAATTGATTCAGAAATTGATGGAGCGGTTGATCGTGTTTACAAAATCATTCAAGCTCGTATAGATAAATTTGGAGTAGCTAATCCAAATATTCAACGTTTACCTGGTTCTAACCGTATTCAAGTGGAGTTGCCAGGTGTGGATAATCCAGAACGTGCACGTAAATTATTATCTGGTGCAGCTAAATTGGAGTTTATTGAGTGTTATGAATTGAATGAATACGGAGCTGGATTAAATGTGCTAGGTTCAATTTTAGAGCGGGAGCAAAAGCAACCTGCTGTTCAGGCAAGTACATCTACCACTGTTACGAAAGATACCAGCGCTAATTCCTTGGGAAATCAATTGGCTGGAGCTGCGAAAAAAGATTCTGGAAAAGCTAAATCGGACACAGCTGCAGGTTCTGCATTAACTAGATTATTTTTACCGATTGGTAACGGTCTTGGTGTTTATAGAAAAGATACTGCGCGCGTAAATGAGTTGTTTCGCCGTGCAGATGTGAAAGCATTATTTCCAGCTAATTTATCATTTGCTTGGGCTGCTAAAGGTATTCCTGCAACAAATGGAGATGAAATTTTGACTTTGGAAGCTTTGAAAAAAGGAGAAGGTCAAAATGCACCATTGGAAGGTGATGTCATTACGGACGCTGCACAAGATTATGATCAAGCAGGCCGTGCGGAAGTAACTATGTCGATGAATGGTACAGGAGCTCGTATTTGGAAAAACCTTACGGGTGCCAATATTGGACGTAGAATTGCCATTGTTTTAGATGGTTATGTGTATTCAGCACCCGTTATCAATGGTGAAATTCCAGGTGGACGTTCTTCCATTTCAGGAAGTTTTACTGTAGAAGAAGCGAAGGATTTAGCGAATGTATTGAAAGCAGGTAAATTACCAGCTCCTACTCGTATTGTGGAAGATGCATTCATTGGCCCATCCCTAGGAAATGAGTCGATTAATCAAGGATATATGTCGATGGGTTTAGGTTTATTATTAGTCATTATTTTCATGATTGGTTATTATGGCGCACCAGGCTGGATGGCGAATTTATCTTTGTTATTCAACGTGTTCTTTATTGCTGGGGTTTTAGTACAAATTCAAGCAGCATTGACTTTGCCAGGTATCGCTGGTATCGTATTGACTTTAGGTATGGCGGTGGATGCCAACGTATTGATCAATGAACGTATTCGTGAGGAACTACATAAAGGGAAAGGCTTATTAGATGCTATTAACCTGGGTTATGAAAAAGCATTAAGTGCGATTTTGGACGGTAACATTACAACAGTTTTGGTAGGTGTCATTTTGATTATTTTTGGCTCAGGTTCTGTTAAAGGATTTGGAGTTACTTTGTGTATAGGTTTAATTACTTCGGTTTTTACCGCGGTATATATTTCTCATATCTTAATTGATTGGATGGCAAAACGTGCGATCAAAGCAGGTAAAGAGAAAGAAATGACCTTTGAAACTTTTATTTCTAGGGATTTATTCAAAGGAATGAATTTTGATTTTATTGGAAAACGTAAATATTCCTATTGGTTTTCTTGGGGTTTAATTGCCATTGGAGCCATTGTATTATTTATTCAAGGTGGTTTTAATTTAGGTGTGGATTTCAAAGGAGGCCGTTCTTATGTTGTGGAATTTACTCAACCTGTTGAAGCTGGTAAAGTAAAAGAGGCATTAAAAGATGACTTTAAAGGAGTAGGTTCAGAAGTTAAGACGTACAATGGTTTAACGAAATTGAAAATTACAACTTCTTATTTGGTAGAAGACGAATCAATCAATGCGAATAACACTGTCCGAACAGCTTTAGAGAATGGTTTGAAAGATTTTTCTTCATCATCTCCTAAAATTGTATCTGAATCAAAAGTGGGAGCTACCATTGCGGATGATATTTTGACACAGTCATTCTTATCCATTTTCTATGCTTTAATTGCGATCTTCATTTATATCTTGATTCGTTTCCGTAAATGGCAATATTCATTGGGTGGTATTGTTGCCTTGTTGCATGATACTTTAGTGGTATTGGGAACAGTAGGTATTGCACGACTATTTGGATTTGAATTAGAGATAGATCAAGTATTTATTGCAGCGGTATTAACTGTGATTGGTTATTCGATCAATGACACTGTGGTAGTATTTGACCGTATTCGTGAAGAAATTGGTGTTAATCCAGATTTAGGAAATAAAGAATTGATGATCAAAACGATTAACGAATCGATTAATCACACCATGTCTCGTACGGTAATGACTGCAACTACTGTATTTTTGGTAGTAACAATTTTATTGTTTTTTGGTGGAGATGTGTTACGAGGATTTTCTTTCGCCATGTTTATTGGTGTAGTCTTCGGAGCTTATTCGTCTATCTTTGTTGCAGCCCCAATCGTGATTGATTTCGGTACTTCTACTAAGGAGCAGAAGAAAAAATAGTTTTAAATATGAGTTATGAATTTTGGGTTATGAATAATTATTCAAGCCCATCATTCATCATTCATAATTCCATCTTTTAAACTTAACACTATGAACAACAGTATATGGAGAAAAAAACCGATGCACATGTTTGAGCAAGACATGAAGAAAAGTGAGCTCAAGCGCGTGTTAGGTAAATGGAGTTTAACTGCTATCGGTATCGGAGCGATTATTGGCGGAGGAGTTTTTGTTTTAACTGGTACAGCTGCACATTACCATGCGGGGCCAGCCTTGGCTCTTTCTTTTGTTATTGCAGGTATAGGCTGTATTTTTGCGGCACTTTGTTATGCTGAGTTTGCTGCGATGTTACCAGTTGAGGGTAGTGCTTATGCTTATGCCTACGGAACGGTTGGTGAAATTTTTGCTTGGATCATTGGTTGGGGATTAATCCTTGAATATGCCATGGGAGCTATGACAGTAGCTGTTAGTTGGTCAGGTTATTTCAATAAACTGCTTCATCTCTTTGGCATTCATTTGCCTGAAAATTTAACGAATGACCCCGTTTCTTATGGGGGAATTTCGGTTAATTTACCAGCTTTGGTGATTGTTTGGTTTGTGACTTGGATACTTGTGAGAGGAATCAAAGAAGCGGCTAGTGCAAATAATATAATTGTAATTCTTAAAGTTGCTGTGATTTTATTTGTGATTATCATGGGTGCTTTTTACATCGATGTAGCTAATTGGACACCTTTTATACCAGAGAGAACATTGGTGCAACATGAAAGTGGCGAAATGCTCCCTGCATATGGATGGGGTGGTATAATTTCAGGTGCTTCTGCCATTTTCTTTGCTTACATTGGTTTTGATGCCGTTTCAACGCAGGCAGGAGAAGCAATTAATCCGAAGAAAGATATGCCTTTTGCAATCATTGCTTCATTATTGATTTGTACTATATTGTATATTGCAGTTTCCTTGGTTTTAACCGGTATGATGAATTACAAAGATATCACCGGAGATGCATTAAAAGCTCCAGTTGCTTTTGCATTTGATGTGGCAGGCCAGCCTTGGGCTGTATTTGTTATTACAGCTGCCGCAACTGCGGGATTGTTATCAGTGATGCTGGTGATGATGTTGGGTCAAACTCGGGTTTTCTTGGGTATGGCAAAAGATGGTTTATTGCCAAAATTCTTTGCAGAAGTTCATCCAACGTTAAAAACTCCTTGGAAATCGACCATTCTAGTTGGAGCAGTTGTTTCCATCGTGGCAGGATTTACACCTATTTCTTTATTAGGTGATATGACGAGCTTTGGCACTTTGTTTGCTTTCACTATGGTGTGTTTAGCGGTATGGATTCTTCGTTTTAGAGATCCGAACCGTGAGCGTCCATTTAAAGTGTCAGGTTTAAATATCGTTGCACCTATGGGAATTCTTGTTAATACCTTTTTAATTTTAAATTTAGGTCGGACGGCACAATTATTTGCACTTGTCTGGCTTGCGTTTGGTTTAGTAGTTTACTTCGCATATGGTAAACCTAGATCACATTTGAACACAAGAGAATAATTTTCACTTTATTTGAGAAAGCTGGAACGAAAGTTTCAGCTTTTTTTTTGACTTTTAATTCCCCCTTTTTTGGCGTATTTTTGCACCTTAATTTTTTAATGTACAGCAAATGAGTCAGATTGATATTGAAATTGCAAAACGGAGAACTTTTGGTATTATTTCTCACCCCGATGCTGGAAAAACAACGCTAACTGAAAAATTGCTTCTTTTTGGTGGGGCCATACAAACTGCGGGAGCAGTTAAATCCAACAAAATTAAAAAAGGAGCAACCTCCGATTTCATGGAAATTGAAAGACAAAGAGGTATTTCAGTAGCTACTTCGGTGATGACTTTCGAGTACAATCAGTTGAAAATCAATATTCTTGATACTCCCGGTCACAAAGACTTTGCTGAGGATACGTATCGGACCTTAACAGCCGTTGATTCAGTTATTCTAGTAATTGATTGTGTGAAAGGTGTAGAAGAGCAAACAGAGCGCTTAATGGAGGTGTGTCGGATGCGTAAAACTCCTGTGATTATTTTTATCAATAAAATGGATCGAGAAGGTCAAAATCCATTTGATTTATTGGATGAACTAGAACAAAAATTATCCTTACAAGTTCGTCCTTTGACTTGGCCTATCAACATGGGATCTAATTTTAAAGGTGTTTATCATTTGTTGGATAGATCTTTGAATCTTTTTTCCGCCAATAAAACTAAAATTGAAAAAGAAGTATATGCGGTTGATATTGAATCCGCTGAATTAGACACAAGAGTAGGGGATCGTGATGCGAAACAATTAAGGGAGGATGTAGAATTAATCGATGGTGTCTATGAACCCTTTAACCGAGATACTTATTTATCTGGGGATATCGCTCCGGTATTTTTTGGTTCTGCGGTCAATAATTTTGGAGTTCAAGAATTGCTAGATACGTTCACTCGAATTGCACCTGCTACACAAAAAAGAGGAACGGACATACGTATTGTGGAACCCAATGAGAAAAAATTTACGGGTTTTGTGTTTAAAATTCATGCCAATTTAGATCCTAAGCATCGCGATCGTATTGCCTTTTTGAGAATTTGCTCTGGAACGTTTCATCGGAATACTTTTTACCAACATATCCGTTTGAAGAAAAATGTCCGTTTTTCCAATCCTTATAACTTCATGGCTCAAGATAAAGAAGTTGTGGATGAGGGATTTCCAGGTGATGTAATTGGATTATATGACACAGGTAGTTTTAAAATTGGAGATACTTTAACCGAAGGAGAAGTATTAAATTACCAAGGTATTCCAAGTTTTTCTCCGGAAATATTTAAAGAGTTAATTAATTTGGATCCTATGAAGTCCAAACAATTAGAAAAAGGAATTGACCAATTAACAGATGAAGGAGTAGCTCAATTATTTACACAACCACAATTGGGTAATCGTAAAATTGTAGGAACAGTAGGCGATTTGCAATATGAGGTCATTCAATATCGATTGGAACATGAATATGGTGCAAAATGTCGTTTTGAAGGAATGTCTGTATCCAAAGCTTGTTGGATTACGGCTGAAGATCCTAAAAAATTACAGGAATTTGTTAGACTGAAAGGCCAACATATTGCCCAAGACAAAGATGGAAATTATGTTTTTCTTGCAGAATCCGATTGGATTTTGAGAATGAATCAGCAAAATAATCCAGATGTGGAATTTCACTTTACTTCTGAATTTAAGCTAAGCTAGTAGTTAGGTAATAGGTAATAGGTAAAAGGTTATAGGTAATAGGTAAGAGGTAATAATGCGAATAAAGAGTTGAAATTATTATTAGGGTCAGCTCTTAACCTATGTTTAAAAGCGAATTTAAATTTGCTTTTCCCTTATTTCATTTACAGAAATGCAATTTATGAGCTAATTCTTTTTCCATGGCATTTCTTTTTTTGAAAAAAAACAAAAAAACTTTTTTCTTTTGCTTAATCCAAGACGAATCTAAATGAATTATGGGTTATGAATGATGAATTATGAGATGTTATTTTATATTCTTACCTCATAATTCATCATTCATAATTAATTAGGCTGCATTCAAATCTTTCGTTGGGATTAAGCCTTGGCCATAAATGAAGCTTTGGATAGTTTGAATGAATATTTTTTGACTCTTAATTCGCATTAATAGGTAATAGGTAATAGTGATAAGTAATAGGTGAATTTTTTAAGAATGCACATTTAATTTTAAATTTTAAATTCTACATTCTTAATTCTAAATTAACTTACTTCTTTTCATAAGGTCCGAATTTATGTTGTAATTCTGATTGGCCATCTGAGTAGGGTCCAAAAGGGTGGTCAAAAGGTTTTTTAGAAATATCAGGCCAATCTTTACTCAAATTCATATTAGGCCTTTGCATCGAATTAACGAATGCCGCTATATCCCATGCTTCTTCATTTGATAATTGAGGTTTGTCATAAGTAGTACCTAATGGCATATTATACTTCACAAAGCCAGCAAAATTTGAAATTCGGTATAGACCTGCTCCTATATTATAACTGTGAGGACCCCACAAAGGTGGATAGATGAAGGATTGTCCATTTTCCGCTAAGATACCTTCTCCATTCGCTTGATGGCAAGATTGACATTTAGCCGCATAAACTCCTTTACCTTTTGATGGATCCGCGGCTCTTTTTAATTTTTTCAATTTAAAAATACCGGCACCTTTGGGAACCTTCCCTTTTTCTATGTCGGATCCCAACCATTTGATATAGGCTAAAATACTTCTCATTTCTTTACTTTCTTTACCTAATGGTTTCCCATTTAAACTCCTTTCGAAACAATCATTTACACGCTTAAATTGATCTTCCTTTTTGCCTGATCTTGCTCTGAATTTGGGATAGGTTGACTGAACTGCGAAGTAATTGTTTCCCCATGGTTGCGTTCCTGCATTTAAATGGCAATTTTGACAATTCATACCATTGGAACTATGTTGTACAGAACCTTTTGGGCCCAAATACTGACTCGTATGCGCAATTAATTCTCGTCCATAAAGAACTAATTCCTTTTCCTCTTTCGATAAATGCATCATTCTCCAATCGGAAGGTGCCGTCCACAAATGATTGAAATTAGAGTCAGTAGCAGTATAAGATTTTGTTGAATCATTTGATGTTACAAAAAGAACTTTGACTTGATTGTATCCTAAAAATAGGAATATGCCTATAAGTAAAACAAATAAGCTATATAATAGGGTACTTAAATTTTGAAAATTCTTTTCAGGTGAATTTGACATGTGATTGCTTTCAATTTTGAAATAGTAAATTTGCCACATTTAATATTTACTCTATGTGATTTTAGTCACAATGAACTTTTAAAATAATTTAATTCATTTCCAAGGTAAAAATTTTGGGGTTGTATTTTCCATTAGCCTCGGGTTTTCTAGATTTAAAGGCTGACCATTCAATACTTTTTCGTAATTGGAAAGGTATTTTTTTGCCATTGTTTTTGAATCAAAAACTTCCCTCGCGTATAGATGGCATTTCTCCCTATCAAAGGAATCAACTTCGAGGATAGCCTTTGAAAGTTCCTGTGAATCATCGGATAAAAAGCCATAATCCATATCAACAATCTCTGGCAATGCTCCGTAGGACGTCCCAAAAATGGGACAACCATAAAATAAACTTTCTGTAATGGCTAATCCGAAGGGTTCGTGCCATAGTACTGGGAATATTAATCCTTTGGAAGAATTAAGTAAATCAAACTTTTGTTGGCCACCCACCATTCCATAAAAATGAATTTTTGGACTAAAAGTAAAACGCATTCCCATTTTGAAATTAAATCGAGTACCACCTAAGACGGCTAATTGTTCATTTGGGGCATTTTGGATAATATTTATTGCACCTTTTACATTTTTGATTCTCCAAGCTGCATTTCCTAAGAAGTGAAAATGAATTCTTGCTTTGTTTAAATTAGGATGAGCATATTCAGTCCAATCGAGTCCATTGTGTACGAATGTGCCAGAGCCATGTCTCTCAGCATGATTTTTCGATACGAAAATGGCATTTTTATTTAATGCTCTTAATCCATTTCCATTGCCATGTATGGTTACAACATGTGGTTTAATGATTTCAACTTCGGGTTCTTTTTGAAAATGAATGATATCAATTTCCGGAGGAATTTGGTCATTGAGATTTCTAATTGGATCCATAATGATTATTCTAGCAAAATCACAATGGGTATATGCGGGCAATAAAAAGCTGACTTGGTGCCCCAATAGATTTAATTCTTTTCCCAATGCCCAAATGACACGTTCTGTACCTCCATAGGTAAATACAGGTAATTTTTGGTCGTGGACAATTAATATGTTCAATGGAATTGAATTAAATGAAACTTATTCCTAAAAATAATTCATTTAATTAGAAATAAAAAAATGCGGTATTTGTCTAAGTGGAATCTTTATTGGAATTTTTTGATTAATTCTTCCAACGTTTTTGCAGGAATTACTCCTGATTGTCTCCAAACAGATTTCCCATCTTTGAACAATATTAATGTAGGAACAGATCGAATTTGAAATTTTTCTGCTGTACTCCTATTTTTGTCGACATCAATTTTAATGATTTTAGCGGTGTTTCCCACATTTTTTTTAACCTGTTCCAAAATTGGCTTTAATTGTTTACAAGGCCCACACCATTCAGCTGAAAAATCAACTAAAACTGGTTCTTTTGATTTTAGTAATTCTGCGAAATTGCTCATATTACATTGAATTTACAGTAAAAAATTATCTTAATGATATCCAAGTTCCTCCATTGTGAACATTTAGAAACCCATGATTTTTCAATAGCCTTTTTGCAGCATTACTACGCATACCTGAAGCGCAACAGGTAATGATCATTTGATCTTTTTTTAAATGGGTCAAATTAGAAGCTAATGTTTGTAAAGGTAAATTAATTGCTCCAGATAAATGACCTTGATTGAATTCTGCAGGTGTTCGTACATCTACAACTGTAGCACCTTGTTTAATAAATGCTTGAAAGTTTATTTTAGGTCTTATTCCTAATAATTTTTTTAAGAGCTCTATCATCGATATATATTTGATGATGTAAATATAGCTTCCTGACAAGGTCATTTTCGTGACAAATGTCTCTTTCCTATTTTCAATCAATTCTAAAAGTTCATTAGAATTTTGTAGTTTCGTCAAAAATATAACAATATGAAATCATTATTATCAATCAGTTTTTTATTCTTTTTCACGTTTGTTGTGAATGCACAAAATTCAACTCATCGGGTTGTCGTTCAATTAAACACGAGTGATACTTTGGTATGGCATGGTGCATTAAAAAATATCTCTAATCTACAAACTGCTTTGGGGCCTAATATACAAGTAGAAGTAGTTGCTCATGGAAGTGGGATAGGAATATTGATTGACTCTAAAACTACTCAAAAAGCCAAAATAGCTGAATTAGCCGCTAATGGAGTTTTATTTAAAGCTTGTGAAAATACTATTCGTGAAAGAAAGATTGACAAATCTACTTTATTAAAACAATCAGGTTTTGTTCCTTCGGGAGTTGCTGAGGTGGTTTTGAAGCAAGAAGCTGGTTGGTCTTATTTGAAATATTAAATTAGGTAATAGGTAAAAGGTAGGAGGTAAGAGGTAAAAGTTAATAGGTAAAAGGTAATAAGGCGAGTTAAGGTTTGAAAAACATTGAGGTCATTCGTTATAAAAATTTATTTAAGCGTTGGCATAAAATAAGGTTTAAGATGGAGTGATTGTTATGTTTTTTAACCCTTAATTAGCATTACCTCTTACTTTTACCTCTTACCTCTTACCTCTTACCTATACTTGATAGTATTGTTCCCAACCTTTTCTTGGTTCGGCTCCAATCAATAATTGATTGGCTAATTTGTTGTTTGTTATTTGTTTCGTGTTTCTATCGAACAATAATTTTGTGTTCAGTTTTTGTGCCATAACTCCCAACGAAAATACTTGACTCAAAGGCCCCGCAATTTCAAATCTAGATCTTGTTTGTTCTTTACCCATACATCCCAATAAGAAATTAGCATAATGGTTAGAAGGGCTTTTTTGAACCTCAGGAAGTTTAATATCCTTTGCTTTATCTCCTAGAATGGATAGGGTAGAACCATGTGAGCCACCTTTGAAAGTCAAATCTTTCCCATATATTATTTTACCTGGATTTAATTTAGCGGGTTGAATTTTACCATTACTAGCCGGAGGAATATTAGGATCCAATTCATTTACGCCATAGTTTTCAGGAACCGGAGGTATATTATTGATTCCATCATACCAAGTTATGTCCATTGCTGGCATGTCTTTTCTTGCTGGGAATTTGAAATTAATGGTAGAGGATTGAGGATAGAAAAATCCATTATGACCATCTGCTTTTAACATGTTAATTTCAGTCGGCAATCCCAAATCTAAAAATTCATGTGCGGTATCCATAATATGTGCACCCCAGTCACCTAAGGCACCCAAACCAAAATCGAACCAACAACGCCATTGCCCATTAACCAAGTCCTTATTGTAGTCGTGATTTTGCACTACGCCATGCCAAATATCCCAATCCAAGGTACTTGGAATCGATTCTTTTGCAGGAAAACTTTTAATATTCGTATCCCAACCATGCCATCTTCTAGCAGAATTCATGTGGGCTGTCATCGCCGTAACATCTTTAATGATACCCGCTTCTTTCCAAGCTTTGAATTGAAAGTAATTCGCTTCAGAGTGCCCTTGATTACCCATTTGAGTAACTAATTTAGGATTCTTTTTGGCAGCCTTCATCATTAATTCAATTTCATTGAAGGTTCTTGCCATTGGTTTTTCAACAAACACATGTTTGCCTAAGCCCAATGCCATCATTGTAATAGGAAAGTGAGAGTGGTCCGGTACTCCAATGGATACGGCTTCAATTTGACTACCCATTTTATCAAGCATTTGTCTGAAATCTTTGAAACGGGGTACATCAGGAAATTTTTCTAAAACCTTCAAGGTTTGTGGAGCTCCCATATCCACATCGCACAAGGCGACAATATTGGCCAAACCCGTATTATAAAGTGACATTACATCTGATCCTCCTTGGTTTCCAATTCCAATACATGCTAAATTAACTTTCTCACCAGGATTCTTATGAATAAAAAACGACGGGAAAGCGGAGGCAGCTGTGATTAGAGCTGAACTTTTAAGAAAATCTCTTCTTGAATTATGTAATGTTTTCATTTTGTCTGTATGTTTTATCTGAAATACTAAAAGTTTAAATTTTTACTTATTTATTCCATTTTTTTTCTAACACTTTAATGAAAAAACCACCCACCACACTTCGAGCTTGAAAGCCCACTTGTTTTCCATCTGTTGTTTCGTACCAATCACTAAAAGGAACTCGGCTGGGAGTTTCTAACATGAATTTATGGATTGGATTGATGAAGGATTGAAAATCATCATCATTGTTGGCTAATGTGGCCGTCCAAATAATCCAATCATTTTTGGTATACGTTTTTCTACTATCCAAAGGCAATCCAAAGGCATTTTGCTTCTTCAAATAATACTTGATTTCTTTCTCATAAACTTCCTTTGGGAATAAATTTAAGTTCAATAATTTGTCCCAAACTAAATTATATTTTTGACTCCAGGTATTATTTTTATTGAATGTTAAAGCGTAATGATCTCCTTCGTCAGCCATTATTATCCATTTTTTGACATAATTTTGAGCGATTTTTTGTAAGGAATCAGCCGTTTGAATTTCCCCTAAATTTCTTACCATTTGTGCATAAGCCCCAATTCCATTGATCGCCTTAATAGATAAATTGGCATTTCTTTCTAAATGACCAGCAAAATCATCTGTACACAATTGATTGGCAGGATCAAGACCATCTTTGATTAAAAACGCTACCCATTGCGACAATGTTTTCCAATGCTTTTTCGCAAATGAAGCATTTCCTTCAGCTTTGCAAATTGCTGCCGTTAAAATAATCATATTACCAGCTTCTTCTACAGGCATATCTTCCGGGTACGTTTGTCCATTGGCTAAGGGATAGGTACCTATATCATGTGAAGGAAAAGGTTTTTTCCATTGGCCACTTTCGCTGTAATAAATCAATGGCGCTACCATCCCTTTTAATAGCTCTGGATTGTAAACTAAACTCAAAGGGGCTGATGGGTAAGTGACATCCACTGTCCAAATAGAACCATTGCTGAAGTTTTCTTTTTGAGGAAATAACACTTCATCATTTTCACCACGAACTAATTTATGAGCTGATAGCGATTGCCGATAGGCTGCTACACAGATTTCAGCATATTTTTTACCTCCCGACTGCAAGGCATCTTGATAAACTTGCGTATCAAATTTAGTAGCTAAGTCATTGATTTTTGGGTATTCTTTGAAACCAACACTTAATAAGTTTTCTATTTTACCATGTTTTTTGACCCACCAAGCTTTCAAATCTTTTTTGAAATATTGAATGGAGCTTATATCATCATAAGCCAACATGATCATTGATTGTTGGGGTTTATTGCTCACAATTGTTTTCCATTGGGCACATAAAAAGGTATCATTCGACTGCTTTGAAGCAGGAGAGGTTACTTTTTGATTCTTTGATAATTCAACTAACTCCGAGGTGGACTTTAGGGATAAATGTTGATTTTTATTTCCGCTGGCTAAATAGGCGTATCCCCAATCGATGCGAACATCATCACCTTGTTTTCCTAAGATTTTCTGAGATTGAGTGCCACTTTTTAAATAAGAAATATTTTGAAATTCGCCACTCGTAAGGTTTAATACCTGCTTACTGTCCATTCTAGCAATATCTGCAGCAAGTCCAAAAGTCAATTCTGTTGAATGATTTTTTTTGTCTTGGATCGAATTTCATAACTGATATAGGAGAGAGGTCTAGATAATAAATCTATATCGGAAGCAATCAATGGAGAAAGAAACTGAACCGATAATTCAACAGGTCCACAATCAAAAATATAGTTGGTTTTGGTGGCCGTTACTTCTACTGATTTTTGAATAGCCAAATGGGTTTCTTTTTCTCTTTTTTGTTTGGCAAATCCAGCATCTAACCATGCATTACCTCTCGGATTAATACAATGAATGGCTAAAAGATTTTTTCCTTTTTTTACTATTTTTTTTATTTCATCTGCCAATGGATAATTTTTCACCTTGCTTGTGTGACAATCTTTGCAAGCATAAATGACCGTTCCATTCAAATAAACTTCCACATCATCATCGTGGCGAAGTTGTAAGATTAATTGATCGATATCTAAGTCACTTAGGTCAAATATTCTTCTAACCCAAATGGACTTAGAATTCCAAGAAGTTGAAAAATCATTTCCCCAGCCTTTTCCAAATGGCATTTTTCCATTGAACCAATTTTTATCATCATAATTTTCGCTCATCCAATTTAGTCCGGGATCCGATTCAATAAATTGGCACTTCACAGGATTACTTAACTCACCATAAGCCACGATATTTTCCACGGGTTTGGTGATTTTCCCTAAAAACTGATAAGCTTTATTATCTACGTTAATTATTCCAATCATAGATTGTTCATTGCCTGTCCAATGCTTTGTAGTATTTTGATTCAGTTGATCATTGAAAGACCAAATACTAAAATATGGATCATGTGTAATCAAGGGATAAGCTGGCAGCTTATTGACTTGGGCAACGGAAGAAAACCCAATAGTAATTAAAATTAAACAGATGATATTTTTCATGAATAGCTAAATTATTAAAAAGATTTTTGATTTATTTTTGCGTTTTTTTTATAGAAAATTGATCGAGCACTTTTCCATTTGAGGCAATCCATTTCGCCTCTAAAAAATTGTCTTTGACGTCAAATAGCATGGATCCTCCCTCTTTGTTATTGGAATAAATGGAGGAATTTAAAGGATATTCTTTTTTTTCTCCACCTACCTTTCCTCCTGAACCACAAACGACGTAAATGACTCCTTGTCCATTTTTATCAACGACATATTTATCCTTATCTGTTTTATTCTCAACAATGTGTTTTTGTGGGTCAAAGGTTTTATTTAAATCTGTATGGCCTTTCATGGCATAGGTTCTTTCGTAAACATGACTATGGCCAGCGATGACTACATCCACCTTGTATCTTTCAAAAATGGGTGTCACATTTTGTCGCATCATGATGAGATCTTCTTCAGAATCTGAATCATGTGACCCTTTGGTGTAAGGAGGTTTGTGGAAATAGGCAATTACCCATGGTAATTTATTGGCTTGTAAATCTTTAATTAACCATTCTGCTTGTGCACCCTTCCCATCATAAAGGGATGTTCCATCTGCATGTAATTCCTCTGTATTTAAAGAAATTAAATGGACATTTCCGTAGTCGACAGAATAAAAAGATTCTGTTCCAGATGGAAACCCACCAGCTTCGCCTTTGCTAGGTAGAGTGAAAATAGAAAAATACGGTGGGAGCGATGAATCATGCTTCCCTGCGTAATCATGGTTTCCTGGTGATGGATAACAAGTGGTATTTTGAAGAAAATCAGTTTGATAAATATCGAATACATTTTTTTGATATTCTTCATCTTTACCATTATTGTAGGCATTGTCTCCCAACCAAATCCAAACATCAGGTTTGCGGTTTCCAACATAATTCAATAGGGCATCCTTGACTGCTTTTTGATTTTCTGTTCCGGCACCAAAATCGCCTAATGCCCAAATTCGGATGGGTTTGGTTGAACCTTTTGAAGGTACTGTTTTGATAAATTGATGTTCTGATTGTTTTTCCAATTTTTCCACCGAGCCAATGGTATAGAAATATTTTTTATTGGGTTTTAACTGATTAATGGCTAATTCATGGTCTGTTACTAAGGCTTTATCCCCTACAATCAAATTTTGAGAGTTGATCGATTCACCTAAAGTAATTTTACTTGAGGTCGGTATATTAGTTCTCCAACGAATAACTCCAGAAGTTCTAGTAATATTTTGGATGTATGGTCCTCTTGTGATGGTAGAACTTTGAGCAAAAACTGAAAAGTGAATAAAGAACGTACCCAACATGAGTAGGTTCGAAATGGATTTTTTCATTTAAAATAGGTTTCTATATTTATTAATGCAATAAACTATTTTTTTAATAAATATGTATCCTTTTCAAAGGAAAAGTCATTATTGTTTTATCTCTGTTAATCCTCCATTGAAATATTCGATTTCTTCATCATGGATTAATTCATTAATATCAAAACTAACCCGAGTAGGGACTCCCTCTTTGTCATATTCAATCAAAGTAAAAAATGGTTTGGCTTTCAAAGTTGCCTCTATAAATACATATAATTGGTCAACCGTTTTTAAGCCCTTCAAAACTTTGGAATCTTCGTAGGTATTGGAATCAATATTGAATGCCGATTCAATGACTTCATTTTTGATTACAAGTTTATATCGACCTGCATCAAAACAATAACAAAGTTTAAGGTGATCAATGGAATAAGATTTGATTTTACGTGCATCCCAAATAGCTTTTTGCTTGCGCATTTCAGTTAATTCCGGACTTTCAGGGGTAATAGATTCTTCTTTTTTTGAACAAGAAATAAGTAAAAATGTCAAGAAAATAACAAGGATTTTTTTGGTGGTCATGGTATGTATAATTTTTTCAAAATTAATGAAAAATTTAAAATTATCGCATTTGTATTTAAAAATTTCTTAATTGTTGAAGGGAAATTCTTAGTTTTAAGTTTAGGTTAATTGAAAACTAAATTTATGAGAAAGATTTTTAAAATTGCTGCGTGGTCATTTATTGGATTAATTTCATTGATTTTACTTCTCATTTTGATTGTTGGGGAATCAGACTTGACTCTAGAGGAAATGAAACCCAAATATGTGAACGCCGAATCGGAATTTATGCCTATCATGGGGATGAATGTACATTATCGCGACGAAGGCAATATCAATGATTCAATCCCTATTTTACTGATTCACGGGATGTCCTCTTCTTTGCATACGTTCGACTCAGTAGCTATTGATTTAAAGAAAAATCATCGGGTGATTTCTTTGGATTTACCCGCTTTTGGTTTGACTGGTCCCAATCCAGAAAATACTTATTCCTTAGATTATTATGCAGATTTTCTGGATCAGTTTCGCAAGAATTTAAAGATTAAGCAATGGACCTTGGCAGGAAACTCTCTAGGAGGTGCTATTGCATGGAATTATGCCGTTCGTTTTCCGAATCAAATCAATCAACTGATTTTAATTGATGCAGCTGGATACCCTAAATTAAACGAAAAAGGTTCTTTGGGATTTAAAATTGCTTCTACACCCATTGTAAATAAATTAATGTTGTTTGTGACACCCAAATCATTGGTTCGCCAAAGTCTGTTGAGTATTTATTATGACCCTAAATTAGTTACGGATGCCCAAGTGGATCGTTTCCATGATGTGGCCATTAGAGAAGGTAACCGTGCAGCTGCATTAAGTATTTTTAATGGTGGTTTTAAAGCGAATTATGAAAAAATTCGACTTATAAAAGTTCCAACTTTAATTTTATGGGGAGATAAAGATAATTTGATTGATGTCGCCAATGCGGATTTGTTTAAAAAGGATATTCCCAATTCAAAGGTGGTTATTTTTCAAAATGTTGGACATGTCCCAATGGAGGAAGTTCCACATCAAGTTTCTAAAGAAATAACATCATTTTTAAATCCATGAATAGGAAAAAAGTTTGTGTCATTGGCGCGGGACCTTCCGGAATCACTGCTGCCAAAAATTTAATCGATGAAGGTCATGATGTCAAAGTGTTTGACCTTGGTTCAGAGGTAGGTGGTAATTGGGTTTTTAATGAAAAAGTGGGACATAGTTCTGTTTTTGAAACGACTAATATTATTTCATCCAAAACCTTAAGTCAATACATGGATTTCCCCATGCCCAATGATTATCCGGATTATCCTTCTCATTGGCAATTGGCAGAATATTTTCAGAGTTACGCAAAACATTTTGACCTTTATCCATTGATTCAATTCAATACCTTGGTTGAATCTTGTAGGCTTCAAGATGAAGGAAATTGGGCAGTTACCTTTCAGTTGAATGGTCAACAAAGTACAGAATTTTTTGATGCTTTAGCTGTTTGCAATGGGCACCATTGGCAACCACGAATGCCTAAATATAAAGGTGATTTTACAGGAGAATGGATGCACTCTCATGATGTGAAGAAATTTTCTTATTTTTCAGGAAAGAGAGTCTTGGTCATCGGTGGTGGTAATTCAGCTTGTGATGTAGCTGTTGAAGCGAGTAGGGTAGCCAAAAACGTCGATTTATCTTGGCGCCGAGGTTATTGGATTGCCCCGAAATTTATGATGGGCAAGCCTGCAGATGTATTTAACACCAAAATTAATTTTCTGCCTAAATGGATTTGGGCGAAATTATCTGCATTGAGTTTGTTTGTTCGAAATGGCAAAAATTCGCTCTATGGACTTCAAGAACCAGATGGGCCTTTGGGCTCTCACCATGTGACCATCAATGAAGATTTATTCTTTACGATTCGTCATGGAAAAATAAGTCCACAAAATGATATCGATTATTTAGAGGGGCAAACCGTGGTTTTTAAAAACGGTAACAAAAAAGAATTTGATGTCATCGTCGCTTGTACTGGTTATGTCATAAGTCATCCATTTTTTGATAAAAACTTAATTGATTATTCGGAAGGAGAGGTACCGCTTTATTTGCGAATGATACATCCCACTGTTGCAAATCTCTATTTTATTGGATTGTTTCAACCATTAGGTTGCATTTGGCCAGGTTCAGAATTGCAAAGTAAAATCATGGCAAGGGAACTTGCTGGTAAATGGAAACGTCCTCAGGATATTGCTTCTGAGATTAAAAATGAATTAGAAAACCCCGATTTTAAACAAATAAATACTCCGCGGCATACCATTACCGTAGATTTTCACCGTTTCAAAAATCGACTCTTAAAACAATTATAAAGGGCATGTTGGAACTAGAGGTAATATCGAAAATACAAGAAAATCCAAAAGGAAACATTGTTTTACTACATGGGGCTTGTCTAGGTGCTTGGGTTTGGCAAGATAATTTTTTACCCTATTTTTCTGAAAAAAAATGGAATGTTTATGCCTTGAATTTCAGGAATCATGGTGCCAGCGAGGGAAAAGGTTCCTTGCGTTGGAATAGCATTCAAAATTATGTGGAAGATTTGGAACAATTACTTTCCACCATCGATGGCGAAGTTGTTTTAATAGGTCATTCGATGGGAGGGATGGTGATCCAAAATTATTTAAACTCGGCGGATGAAAAGGTAAAGGCTGCAGTAATGTTGTGCGCTGTTCCTCGACAAGGTGTTTGGGCCTTAGTTGTAAAATTATTGTTGGAACACCCTTTGAAATTTCTTCAATCTACTATTATAGCTTCTTGGTTACCCATTTTGAATCAAAAAAATCGCTTGAAAAAATTGATGTTTCGGGCAGATTTTCCTGACAATCATATAGATTCTACTCAACATCAATTACAAGATGAGTCGTTTTTGGCATTTTTACAAATGCTTTGGAACCGCCCTTTGATCCCAAAGAAACATGTGCCAATTTTAGTCGTTGGTGGAGGCCAAGATTATTTGTTTTCGGTTAAACATACACTTTCCTTATCCAAGAGTTATTCTGCAGAATTATTCATTCTTCCGAATGGATCACATACATTTATGTTAGAAAGCGGTTGGGAAGAAGTTGCTGAAAAAATAAATCATTTTTTGCAAAATTTGCCCAGTTAAAATAAAATTTTTCAAATGAAAAAAATAGTTTCTTTTTTTATTTTTCAGCTTTTATGTGGGTTTGTCATAAAGGCGCAAGATACCACTCAACACGTAATAGATGGACGTCAAAATCAAAAGAATCAAATCGAAAAACCGTATGTAATTTTGATATCGGCTGATGGTTTTCGAGCAGATTTTTTTGATTTATATCAAGCAAGCTTTTTGAATAGTAAAAAAAAGCAAGGACTTTCCGCTCCTTACATGATCCCTTCTTATCCTACTTTGACTTTTCCTAATCATTACAGCATTGTGACAGGCTTGTATCCTTCGCACCATGGTTTAGTAAATAATCGATATTTTGATGTTAATTCTAACACTGAATATAGCATGGGGAATAAAAAGCTTGTTGGAGAAGGCAAGTGGTATGGTGGTACTCCCCTTTGGGTTTTAGCTGAAAAACAGGGCTTGTTGGCTGCTAGTTATTTTTGGGTGGCATCTGAAGCCGACATTCAAGGGATACGTCCGACGTATTTTTATGTGTATAATGAAGTAACTTCAATAGATCATAGAATTCAAGCCGTAAAAGATTGGTTGAGTTTACCAGAAGAGAAACGTCCGCACCTGATTACTTTTTATTTCCCAGAAGTAGATCATGATGCGCATCAATATGGCCCCAATGATTCCAGAGTAAAAGAATCTGTTCAATTTGTAGACCATAGTATTCAAAAATTAGAGGAGGCTTTGAAACCTTTACATTTACCCATTAATTATATTTTTGTTTCAGATCATGGAATGAAAGAAGTAGATAATAAAAATACCATCGGTTTGCCAAAAGAAATTGATTTGGAAGTATTTAAAGTACCATTTGGAGATGCTTTATTGCAATTATATGCCAAAGATAAAAGTAAAGTAAAAAGTGCTTTTGAAGCTTTAAAAAAGAATCCTGACTTTGATACCTATTTGATCAATGAAACGCCTAAACGTTGGCATTTTTCTTCTTCAGATGACCGATTTAATCGATTAGGAGATATTTTATTGGTTCCTAAATTGCCTCGGGTTTTTAATTTAGGGAAAAATCAAACCTCTTTAGGAAAACATGGATTTGATAATTATTTACCAGAAATGCGGGCAAGTTTCTTGGCTTGGGGACCAGCTTTTAAAGCGGGTAAAACAATTGACGCCTTTGAGAATGTTCATGTTTATCCACTGATAGCCAATATTTTGGGACTTACATATGACCCAAAGAGCATTGACGGTAATGCGAAGGTTGTTAAATAAGAAAAGATAAAGATTTGAATAATGGATAAAATTCGTTGCGTTTGGGCTGGGAATGACGCATTGTATCAAGCTTACCATGATGAAGAATGGGGGCGTCCGGAACATGATGAACAGAAATTATTTGAATTATTGATTTTGGAAGGATTTCAAGCCGGACTGAGTTGGATAACTATTTTAAGAAAGCGAGAAGATTTTAGATCTTGCTTTGAACAATTTGATTATCGTAAACTTGCCGAATGGAATGATCAGCAATTGGAGGCTTGTATGCTAAATACCAAAATCATTCGGAATCGTTTAAAAATCAATGCAGTGAAAACCAATGCGCAGGCGTTTATGAAGATTCAAGAAAAATTTGGAAGTTTTGAACGATACATATGGTCCTTTGTCGATTTTCAACCCATTAAAAATCATTTCAATCAACCTAACGAATTACCTGCCGCCACTGAATTATCGATGGAAATTAGTCGATCTTTAAAGAAAGCAGGTTTTAAATTCATCGGTCCCACCATCGTTTATGCTTTTATGCAGGCCTCTGGAATGGTGAATGATCATGTTAAGAATTGTTTTTGTTATTAATTTTATATCAATTTTCGATGTAGCAATGCAATTTATTGGCTAATTCATTTTCTATGGTGTTTTTTTTCTTAGAAAAATAGAAATTGAAAAACTTATTTTCTGTAAGTTAATCCAATAGGAATCCGTTAGTTTAACAAAGTCATTTGAATTAGACAATACGCCTCCGCCTTTGATTCCCTCAGGCATCGGACTAACCTTATACATCATTATCACCTTACATCATACATCTTACGTATTACATCTTACATCAAAAATCAGCTTCTTCCAATTCAAAAATCTCTTCTACTGGCTTAGCGAAAAATTTAGCGATTTTTAGAGCTAAGATTGTTGAGGGAACATATTTATTCGCCTCTAAGGCATTGATGGTTTGTCGGCTTACTTGAACCTCTTGAGCTAAATACTCCTGAGTAATATCCATGATGGCCCTTTCTACTCGGATTCTATTCTTCATGGGATAATTTGATTTTGAGTTTATAAGCTTGGAATACTATGATGTAAATAGGTAAAATTGTAAATCTTTCATACGTGAAAAAAGTTATATATTCATTTTGATACAATAAAAGCTCAGCTAAAATTTGTAGAACAATCTGACAAATGATCGCGATCATGACTGATCTTAATCGAATGTTATTAATCATTTCATCTTCAATTTTTTCTTTTGCGAAAGCGATAAAGTATAATCCAAGCAGCGTAAGAATGGTCCATATTTCATCCGAAAAATCATTTTTAATTATCGTAAACCAATTTCCATCTTCATATATTACTGGGATTCTTAAGCTGATATCTTTCGTTCGAAGGTCCTCTAAAAGCTCCCAAAGAATTGAAATTACTGTTAGAGCAATTCCGATGTACATAAAATAGCGAGGTAATAAAAAGTGCGTTTTCATAGTGATTGTATGTTTTGTTTTACCAAATGTATGAAATGTTTTACTAAATGTAAAATATTTCATACATTATTTTTAATCGTTGTCAATTATTTTAGAATGTTTATATCTGTGTATTGGTAATAAGGCGGTCTGTGTGTTTAATTCATAAAAAAATGCTAGCTTTGAAGTTAATCTGAAGGTTATATTAAATATCAGTCCATGAATTCGAGGGTAGTTATCATCCCCACTTACAACGAAATAGAAAATATTCAAGCCATCATTGAAAAAGTGATGAGTTTGGAGCCTGTTTTTGATATTTTGATTGTAGATGATGGCTCGCCAGATGGTACCGCTCAGGTAGTTAAAAATTTGCAACAACAGTTTGAGAATCGCATTCATTTGATTGAAAGGAAAGGGAAGTTGGGTTTGGGAACAGCCTACATTGCGGGTTTCAAATATACCTTAGAAAAAGGCTACGATTACATTTTTGAAATGGATGCCGATTTCTCTCATAATCCAGATGATTTAATCAAATTGTATCATGCTTGTTCTGAAAATGATGCAGAGATGTCCATTGGTTCCCGATATATCAATGGTGTAAATGTGGTTAATTGGCCCATTGGTCGAGTTTTAATGTCCTATTTTGCAGGTTATTACGTTCGTTTTATTACGGGAATGAATATTCAAGATACCACTGCTGGTTTTGTTTGTTACAAAAGAAATGTTTTGGAAACCATTCCATTGGATCAAATTAAATTCATAGGTTATGCCTTTCAAGTTGAAATGAAGTTTACTGCTTGGAAATATGATTTTAAGTTAACCGAAGTTCCCATCATTTTTACTGACCGTACCAAAGGCGAGAGCAAAATGTCCCCCAATATTTTTAAGGAGGCTATTTTTGGAGTGATTCAACTAAAATTAAGTAGTTTATTTAAAAGATATCAATCGAATTAATGAGTTACGAAGTCGTCAAATCTTTGCACATTATTTTTGTGGTAAGTTGGTTCGCTGGCTTATTTTATCTTCCCCGTTTATTGGTGTATCATGTAGAGTCACAAGATAAAGATGAGATAGAAAAATCGATCTTAAGCAAGCAATTTGAAAAAATGGAAAAGTTGCTTTTTAATGCGATCATGATTCCAGCTATGTTTTTAACTTTGATAACAGGACTTAGTATGATTTATATGATTTGGTGGGATGGATTTAGCCAACATACTTGGCTGCATTTAAAATTGGCCTTTGTGGTCGGAATCACGATATACCACTTTTATTGTCGCCACATCGTTCTTCAATTTAGAAAGCAAAACTTTATTTTTTCAGGTCCTCAACTTCGATTATTCAATGAAATTGCAACGATTTTACTCGTAGCCATTGTGTTTTTGGTGGTAAATAAAAATGCAGTTGATT